>Ga0307372_10000139_pt1 | contig 118454 bp, 91 predicted proteins | sample OX1MG_FD_202533 | JGI IMG/M metagenome (GOLD analysis project Ga0307372, IMG submission 202533) | Soil microbial communities from Risofladan, Vaasa, Finland - OX-1 | ecosystem: Environmental > Terrestrial > Soil > Coastal area > Acid sulfate soil | place: Finland: Risofladan, Vaasa | collected... | reverse complement strand
CGCGGTGTCACCGACGCACTGCTCGGTTCGATCGCCCTCGCCGAACGCGCGCAGGGCGATGATCCGGCCGCGCTTGCCGCCCTCGAGGCTCGCCACGTCGAGCTCGCCACCGCGTTGCTGTCGGCAGTCCCGCGCGACGCCTACATCGCGGATTTGCGGCGCGACGTCGCCGACGTCGCGGGCATGCTGCAGACCATTCGCCTGATCAAGGCGGCGCCACACGCGCTGCGGGACGTGATCGCCGGCTATGGAGAGATCTGGTCGACGCGGCTGTTTGCGCCCTTCCTGCGGGAGCGCGCGCGCATCGCCGGCGAAGTGCTCTGGATCGACGCGCGCCGCGTCGTCGTGGTCGAGTGGGGCCCGCTCGGTCCGGGCGTCGACTGGCAGGAGAGCGAACGGCGCATGGCCGCGGTCGTGCCGGCGGATTTCCGCGGGCGGCTGATCGTCACCGGATTCATCGCGACGACCAAGAAGGGCGTGCCGACGACGCTCGGCCGCAACGGCAGCGACTATTCCGGATCGATCTTCGGCGCGCTGCTGAACGCGGCGCAGATCCATATCTGGACCGACGTCGACGGCGTGTTGTCCGCCGATCCGCGTCTCGTGCCGAACGCCCGGGTCATCGACCAGCTGTCGTACAACGAGGCGATGGAGCTCGCCTATTTCGGCGCCAAAGTCATTCACCCGCGGACGATGGAACCGGCGATCGCCCGCGACATCCCGATCTACATCCGCAACAGCTTCGCGCCGGCGAAGCCCGGCACGCTGATCTGCGCCAAGGCGGTTTCTGCGCACACCGTCAAGGGCATCACGACGATCGAGCCGGTCGCGCTCGTGAACCTCGAAGGCGCCGGCATGATCGGCGTGCCGGGCACCGCCAACCGCTTGTTCGGCGCATTGCGCGATGCGGAGATCTCCGTGATCCTGATCTCCCAGGGCAGTTCCGAACATTCGATCTGTTTCGCGATTCCGGCCGACCAGGCGGCCCGTGCCGAGGAGGCCGTGCGGCGCGCGTTCGACACGGAGCTGCGCGCCGGACACATCCAGAGCGTCGACGTCGAAGCCGGGATGGCCATTCTCGCAGTCGTCGGTGACGGCATGGCCGGGGCGCACGGGGTCGCCGCCAGGGTCTTCGATTCGCTCGCTCGCGCGGCGATCAACGTGCATGCGATCGCTCAGGGTGCCTCGGAACGCAACATCTCGGTCGTCGTCGACGGCAAGGCCGCGGCGAAGGCGCTGCGTGCCGTGCACGCCGGCTTCTATCTGTCGCCGAACACGCTTTCCATCGGTCTGATCGGCCCCGGCACCGTCGGCCGCGAACTGCTCGCGCAAATCGCGGGCCAGATCGGCCGGCTGCGCGCCCTGAACATCGATCTGCGGCTGCGCGGCATCGCCGGGTCGAAGAAAATGTTGCTGGCGCAGGACGAGATCGACCTCGCGGACTGGCCACAGCGCTTCGAGCAGGCGGGCGAACCGGTCGATCTGCGCAAGTTCGCCGACGCGATGCAACCGGATTACATTCCGCATGCCTTGATCATCGACTGCACCGCGAGCGCGCAGATCGCGGGGCACTATCGGGAATGGCTCGCCCGCGGCATCCACGTCGTCACGCCGAACAAGAAGGCGAACAGCGACTCGATGATCTACCATCGGCAGTGCCAGGAGGCGGCGCGCGCGGCAGGCACGCACTATCTGTACGAGGCGACGGTCGGAGCGGGGCTGCCGATCATCCAGACGCTGCGCGACCTGCGCGAGACCGGCGATGAGGTGTCCAGCATCGAAGGCATATTCTCCGGCACGCTCGCCTATCTTTTCAACATTTTCGACGGCCGGCAGCCATTCTCCTCGATCGTGCGCGCCGCGAAGCAGAAAGGATATACGGAGCCCGATCCGCGCGACGATCTGTCGGGCGTGGATGTCGCGAGAAAGCTGATCATTCTCGCGCGGGAGATGGGCCTCACTCTCGAAATGCGCGACGTGCGGATCGAAGGACTCGTACCGCGGCAACTGACGGACTGCACAGTCGCGCAATTCATGGAGCGGCTCGCGGAATTCGACGCGGCCATGGCCGCGCGCTACGCCGAGGCGCGGTCGGCAGGCGAGGTGCTGCGCTACGTCGGGCGGATCGACGCCTCGGGGGCGGCGACCGTCGGCCTGACGCGGGTCGAGGCGGGACATGCCTTCGCCAATATTGCGCTGACCGACAACATCGTCCGCTTCGCGACCCGCCGCTACTGCGACAATCCCCTGATCGTGCAGGGACCCGGCGCGGGGCCGGCGGTGACCGCCGGCGGCGTCTTCGCCGACGTCCTGCGTCTCGCCGCGTATCTCGGCGCGCATTTGTAGCCGACAGGGTCGAGGAACCAGTCCCGTGCTCACCGACGTCACCGCCTTCGCTCCGGCCACGGTCGCCAATGTGGGAATCGGCTTCGACATCCTCGGCCACACGGTCGAGGCGCTCGGCGACCGTGTGCGGGTGCGCCGGATCGGGGAGCGCGGCGTGCGCATCGCCGGGGTCACCGGCATCGCCGGCGCGTTGCCGATCGAGCCCGAGCGCAACACCGCCGGCCGCGCGGTACAGGCGATGATCGAGGATCTCGACCTCGGCCACGGATTCGAGATGCAGATCGACAAGGGCATCCCGCTCGCCTCGGGACTCGGCGGCTCGGCCGCGTCCGCGGTCGCCGCGGTCGTTGCCGCGAACGCGCTGCTCGCCGCGCCCTTGCCGCCCCTGCGTCTGCTGAAGTACGCGATGCAGGGCGAGATCGTCGCGAGCGGTTCGGCGCATCTGGACAATATTGCGCCGAGCCTGTTTGGCGGCCTCGTGCTCACGGTCGGCATCGATCATCCGCGGGTGAAAAAGATTCCGGTACCACCGACGCTGCGCTGTGTGATCGTGCATCCTCACATGCACCTCGGTACCCGCGAGGCGCGCGCGATGCTCAAGGCCGACGTCAGCCGCTCGGATTTCGTCTGGCAGACGGCGAACCTCGCCGGTTTCATCAGCGGCTGCTATTCGGACGATCTGGACATGATCCGCGAATCGTTCAACGACGTGATCATCGAGCCGCAGCGCTCGTCCCTGATACCGGGCTTCGCCGACGTCAAGCATGCCGCGATGTCGGCCGGGGCGCTCGGTTGCTCGATTTCCGGCGCCGGGCCGACCGTGTTCGCGTGGTCCGAGATTCCGTATGTCGAGGCGGTGCGCGGCGGGATGGTCGCGGCGTTCGCCGCGCACGATTTGGCGGCGGACGCCTGGATATCGACGATCGAAAATCACGGCGCACGCTTGGTGAGCGGCTGATGGGCGACCTATGCTATGTCAGCACGCGCGGCGTCGCGCCGCCGCTGTCCTTGAGCGATGCGATGGCGCGCGGTCTCGCGCCCGACGGCGGTCTGTACGTGCCCAACCGGCTGCCGCAAGTCGAGGCCGGCCCGCTCGCGGCATTGCGCGGGCTGCCGACGCTCGCCCGCGTCGCGCTGCGCGGCTTCTTCGCGGGCGATCGCTTGTTGCCCCGCCTCGGCGAGATCGCGGATGCGGCCCTCGACCTGCCGGCGCCCACGACCCCGGTCGAAGGCAGCGCCGATCCACTGTACGTGCTGGAACTGTTTCACGGGCCGACCGCGGCGTTCAAGGACTTCGGCGCCCGTTTTCTCGCCGAGAGCCTGCAGCGGCTGCGCGCGCCAGGGGAGCCGCCGCTCACGATTCTCGTCGCGACCTCGGGCGACACGGGAGGTGCCGTGGCCGCGGCATTCCACCGCCGCGCCTGGGCGCGCGTCGTGGTCCTCTACCCGCGGGGCCTCGTCAGCCCGCGTCAGGAACAACAGCTCACGTGTTGGGGCGAGAACGTCACGTCGCTGCGGGTCGACGGCACGTTCGACGATTGCCAGCGCCTCGTCAAGGAGGCCTTCGTCGATCCACGGTTGTCCGGCCGCCATCGCTTCAGTTCGGCAAACAGCATCAACATCGGCCGGCTGCTGCCGCAAATGGTGTATTACGTGGCGTCGAGCCTCGAGATCCACGCGCAGACCGGGCAACCCGCCAACTTCGTGATCCCGGCCGGCAACCTCGGCAACGGCTTCGCGGCGGTCTGGGCGCGCGCGATCGGCATGCCGATCGATCGCATCGTGCTCGCGCACAATGCGAACCGCACGGTCCCCGACTATCTTCGCACCGGCGAATGGCGGCCGCGGCCGAGCGTGCGGACCCTCGCCACGGCGATGGACGTCGGCAATCCGAGCAACATGGAGCGGCTGCGCACGCTGTACCCGACCTGGCAACAATTGCGCGGCCAGATCACCGCCCACGCCGTCGACGATGCGGCGATTTGCGAGCGGATCCGCGCCGGTCACCGACTGTTCGGCCGCGCGTGGTGCCCGCACACTGCGACGGCCGCCGAGGTTTACGAGCGGCTGCCTGTGGCCGAACGGGCCGGGCGCCCGTGGGTGCTGGTCGCAACCGCGCATCCGGCGAAATTCAACGAAGTCGTCGAGCCGTTGCTCGGCACCGCCGTCGAGGTTCCCGAGAGCCTGGCGCGCTTGTTGAGCCTGCCGCGGCAACTGACGGACGTGGCGCCGAGGCTCGACTCTGTGGCCGCGGCGATCGAATGACGATTCCGGAATCTCCAGCGTGGTGGATCGGGGCGGTCGCGGCGGTGCTCGCACTCGCCGCCGCAGGCACCATGCTGCTGCGCAGGCACCGCCGGCGCGCGCGGCGGCGGGCACTGCTCGCGCGCCTCGAACGCATAGCGGTCGAGGCCGTGCACCGGGTGCAAGTTCCCGACGGCATGGGAGGCACCATTCACGTCGATCACCTCTTGTTGACGCCGCGCGGGGTGCTGATCCTCGATACACGCCGCGTCCCGGGGCTGATATTCGGCGGCGACCAGATGAATGAGTGGACCGTGATGGCGCGGGGTACCCGCTATACCTTCGACAACCCGCAGCCGGCGCTGTACGACCGGATCGCGGCGGTCAAGGCAATCGTCGGCGAGGTTCCGGTCGAAGGTCTCGTGGTGTTCTCGAATGTCGGCAGATTCGCCAAGGGCGTGCCGAAATGCGTGACCATGCTCGACGGCCTGGATCTCGAGTGCGCGGCGAGCGAACCGGCGGGTGAGCAGAGCGCGCAGTTCGCCGGCTATCGCGCAGCATGGTCGACCCTGGTCGCACAACTGCGCCAGAGTCCGCACGACATCACGAATCTTTAGGCGGCGGCCAGGCCGAACAGCCGGCGGGCGTTGCGCGTCGTCGTCGCGGCCAGGTCCTCGAGCCGCTCGCCGCGCAGGGCGGCCACTGCGCGGGCGATGTGCGGCAGAAACGCGGGCTCGTTGCGGCGCGAGGAGGGCCGCGGTGCCAGGTCGCGCGCCAACAGATACGGCGCGTCGGTCTCCAGCATCAACCGATCAGCCGGGATGAGCGGCACCGCCTCGCGCAGCGCGGCGCCGCGCCGCTCGTCGCAGACCCAGCCCGTGACGCCGATCGCCAGGCCGAGCGACAGGTACCGGTCGAGTTCGCGCGGGCCGCCCGTGAAACAATGCGCGACGCCGCCCGGGAGGCGGGGCGCGAAATCGGCGAGAATTGCCGCGAAGTCCTCATGCGCGTCGCGCTGGTGAAGAAATGCCGGCTTGTGCGTCTCGACGGCGATCTGCAGTTGCGCGACGAATGCCGTGCGTTGCGCCGCGCGCGGCGACAGGTCGCGGAAATAGTCCAGGCCGCATTCGCCGATCGCTACCATCTGCGGCAGGGCCGCGAGGGCGAGAAATTCGTCCCGCTGAGCGCTCGCATAGCCGGCGGCATGATGCGGATGGACGCCGGCGGTTGCGTGCAGCACCCACGGGTGCGCGGCCGCGAGCCGCGCGGCGTGGCGCGAACTCGCCAGATCCGCGCCGGTGACGAGCTGCTGGACGACGCCGGCGGCAGCGGCCCGCGCGAGAACCTCATCGAGGTCCCGCGCGAAGCTCTCGTGCGTGAGGTTCGCGCCGATGTCGATCAGGGTGAGCATCGCAATGGATCGGACTGTGATAGGTTTGCGCCGCATTGTAAACCTCTGGAGTCGCGCGATGCGGACATTCTCCGGCTTGTTGCTGTGCGCGCTCGCGCTTCCGGCCCTTGCCCAGCGCGGCGGCGACCTGCAGGCGCGCATCGTCTACGCCTACCAGACCGAGGATCTGAACGCGCTGCGCGACCTGCGCCAGACCCTCGGGGCCAAATTGGCGGCCGGTGCGGACGGCGCGGCATTGCGCTATTACCTCGCCCAGGCCGACTACCGCTACGCGCAACTCGACGGCCGCGCGGCGCAGCGCGGCGCGGCGGCCGCGGCGGCGGACTGCGTCGCGCAACTGGGCGTCTTGCTCAAGCGCCGCCCGCGATCCGCCGAGGCGCTCACCTTGCAAGGTGCCTGCGACGGCGAGCTCGCCGCATCGAGTCGATTCGAGGGACCTTTGCTGCGCGCGCGTGCCGATCGGCGCCTGCGAGAGGCCCTGCGGATCGATCCGCACAATCCGCGGGCGCTGTACCTGAAGGCGCAATTTGCGCTTGCACGATCCAAGCCTGGCTCGGCCGCCGCCGCGCGGGCGTTGCTGCGTCTGCGACGCGCGGTCCGTTCGTTCGAGCATACGTCGGCGACGAGCCCCGACGCGCCGGGGTGGGGGCACGCGGAGGCGTACCTCGCCCTTGGTCACCAACTGCGCTTGCGCGGCGACGTGCTCGGTGCGAGGAACTGGATCGAGCGCGCGCTGCTCGCGGCACCGGCCTACAAAGCGGCGCGGCGGGAACTCGCGATCCTGGAAACACGATGAGCGCGGCGGCCCGGCGGCGCAGCCGAACCTGGTATCATGCGCGCCGTCGGAGTACCGGCGCGTGAATGGTTCAGGCATGCAATTATCTTTGTTCGAATCGCGGGCCGCGTCGGCAGCCTTCGCGGTGCGCGTCAGCGCGCGCGCCCGACGCCTGACGGCGCGTGTGCACGTCGGCGGCCGCGTCGAGATCGTGGTGCCCGTCGGGGTCGGGCCGCAGACGGTGCGCGAGTTCGTGCGGCGATTCACCCCCTGGATCGACCGCAAGGTCGCGACGATGCAAGCGGCGGCGCGCCCGGACGAGCCGGTCCCGGGGCAGATCCATCTCGGACTGAGCGGCGAGCGCTTCGCGGTCGAGTGGCGGGCGCAGTCCTCACGGGAACTGCGCGTGCTCGGCGATCGGCTGTTCGTCCGGGCCGCGGACGCGCAGGCTGCACGGTTGCTGCTGCGCGCCTGGTTGAAACGCGCGGCCGAGACGCGGCTGGTACCGCGCCTGGAAGCGCTAATCCAGCAACTGGGGTTCGACGTGACGCGGGTCGCGATCCGCTGCCAGCGCACGCGCTGGGGCAGTTGCTCGACGCGCGGCACGATCAGCTTGAACGCCTGCTTGCTGTTCCTGCACGAACCGGTCGTGCGCTATCTGTTCGTTCACGAACTGGCGCATACGCGCCAGATGAATCACTCGCGGCGCTTCTGGCGGCTGGTCGAGTCCCTCGAGCCGGACTATCGGCGCCTCGATCGCGAACTGCTCGCAGGCTGGCGCACCGTGCCGGCCTGGGTCTTCGACGCTTGAGCGGCGCCGTGAGCGAGACGGACCCGCCGGTCAAGCCGTTCGTCGATCTGAGCGACGAGCCGGTCCATTGGGACCTGGGCGAATCCCTGAGCTATGGCCAGTACCTGCGGCTCGACAAGCTGCTCGATGCACAGCGCCCCTTGTCGTACCAGCACGACGAGATGCTGTTCATCATGATCCATCAGGTCTCCGAGCTTTGGATGAAGCTGTGCCTGCATGAACTGACGGCGACGATCGATTGCGTGCGGCGCGATGACCTCGGCCCGACCTTCAAGATGCTGGCCCGCGTGTCGACGATCCAGCAGCAGCTGCTCCAGTCGTGGGACGTGCTGGCGACGATCACGCCGTCGGACTACTCGGCCTTCCGCAATTCACTCGGCAAGGCATCGGGTTTCCAATCGTGCCAGTACCGGCTGCTCGAATTCCTGTTCGGCAACAAGAACGCGGAGATGATCAAGGTCTTCGGCAACGACCCCGTGAGCCATGAGATGCTCGAAAGAGCTCTGCACGCGCCGGGTCTGTATGACGAAGTCCTGCGTCTGCTCAGCCGGCGCGGCTTCGATTTGCCCCCGGAAACGCTCGACCGCGATTTCTCGCTGCCCTATCGCGCGAGCAAGCAGGTCGCCGCGGCGTGGCTCGGCGTCTACCACAACGCCGACGAGGAATGGGAGCTGTACCAGCTTGCCGAGCGCCTGACGGATCTGGACTACAAGTTCCAGCTCTGGCGTTTCGCGCACGTCAAGACGGTCGAGCGGATCATCGGCTACAAGCGCGGCACCGGCGGGACCGGCGGCGTGTCCTACCTCACCAAGGCGCTCGAGCTGAAATTCTTCCCCGAACTCTGGACCATCAGAACATCGATGTAGGCGCAACGGTGAACATCCAAGATCAACTGCAGAACGTCAACGTCCTCTCCAGCGAGCTGCTCGCGACGCCCGAGGAGGTGAAGCGGCGCCTGCCGATGACGGAGCGGGCGGCGGCCAACGTGTTCAAGTTCCGCAATGTCGTCCGCGCCATTCTCGAGCGGACCGATCCGCGCCTGTTCGTCGTCGTCGGTCCATGCTCGATCCATGACGTGGCGGCCGCGCGGGAATACGCGAACCGGCTCAAGGAGCTGTCGCTGCTCGTCGAGTCCACGGTGTTGCCGATCATGCGGGTCTATTTCGAGAAGCCGCGCACGACCGTCGGCTGGAAGGGTTTGATCAACGATCCGGACCTGGACGACTCGTTCCGCATCGAGAAGGGGATATTGCTCGCGCGCGAGCTGTTGCTGTACATCGCCGAACTTGGTCTGCCGGCGGGCACGGAGGCGCTCGATCCGATCATGCCGCAGTACCTGTCGGAGCTCGTGACCTGGACGGCGATCGGCGCGCGCACGACCGAGTCGCAGACGCATCGGGAGATGGCGAGCGGGCTGTCGACGCCGGTCGGCGTCAAGAACGGCACCGACGGCAACCTCGCGGCCTCGATCAACGCACTGCAGACCGTGCGCCTGCCGCACCATTTCCTCGGGATCACGCAGCAGGGCCAGTCGGCGGTGTTCCGCACGCGGGGCAACCCGCACGCCCACATCGTCCTGCGCGGCGGGGGCGGCCGCGTCAACTACGACGCCGTCAGCATCGCCGTCGCCGAGCGGGAACTGCGATCGGCGAATCTGCCGGAGAACATCGTCGTCGATTGCAGCCACGGCAACTCGAACAAGGATCCGGCGCTGCAGCCGCTGGTCGCCGAAAATTGTGTCACGCAGATCGTCGACGGCAATCGGTCGATCCTCGGGCTGATGCTCGAGAGCCACTTGAAGGGCGGCAGTCAGGCGATTCCGCAGGATCTCGCGAACCTCGAGTACGGCGTGTCGATCACCGATCCTTGCATCGATTGGCCCACCACCGAGCGCCTGTTGCTCAAACTGCATCGGTCGCTGCAAACCCTGCGGCGCTGAGCCGCCGTGGCGTGCCGCGGCGGTCAGTGCCAGTCATCGACCGCGATTCCCTGGGCGCGCGCCGCCCGCCGTGCCTTGCGGCCGGCGTTGACCAGCACGCCATGGTCCGCCCGGCGCAGATGCACGAGGTCCGATCGGGCGTTGCCATAAGCGATGAATCTGCGGCCCGGAAAAGCGCGGCGCAGTGATTCCAGGCGATGCAGCTTTTCTGCGCCGCGGCAATTGCTGTTTACGAGGGCGCCGTCGAGCCGGTCGCCGCGCCACAGGATCTCGGTGCAGATCGTCTGCGCAAATCCCAGCGCCGCGCCGATTCGCGGCACGTACAGGTCCGGGCTCGCCGACAGTAGAATCAAGAGTTCGCCCGCTTCGCGGTGCCGTGCCAGGCGCCCGAGCGCTTGGGCGCGGAACGCGCCGCGCGAGCAGAGGGAGCGGACATAGTCGTCGGCCCAGCGCCCCACGGCCTCGCGGCGGTCGCCGCCCATGGCGATCCGGATCAGGCGTGATTTGAACCTGCCGCGGTCACGGTGCAGGACGAGATACTCGGCGAATGCCAGAGGCGCGAGCGCGAGGCGCCACCAGCGGCGTGGCCGCCGGCCGACGTAGCCGAGCAGAAACGGCATGAGGGTGTCGCGCCGGCTCAGGGTGCCGTCGAGGTCGAAGATCGCGACTCCCGGTGCTGCGGTGTTCGCGGCGGGCGTCATGGGCCGGCGTCGCGGTGGGACTCGAACTGTGGAGGAAAAACGGCGACACTAGCCGCGGGCGGTGTCGATTCCAACCGCGACGCAGGAGTTGCAAAAATGTCCGAAGCCACGCCGTTACGCGACATGGACGCCGAAGAGTGGCGTTTGCGCCGTGAACTCGCCGATTTCTACCACGTCGTCGATTACCTCGGCTGGACCGAGCTGATCTTCAACCACATCTCGGTGCGCGTGCCGGGACCGCAGCATCAATATCTGGTCAATCCGTTCGGCCTGAATTATAGCGAAGTCACGCCCGCCAATCTGCTCAAGGTCGGCGTCGACGGTCGCCTGATCGAACCCTCGCGGTACCCGGCGAATCCGGCGGGGTTCGCGCTGCATGGCGCGATCCACGAGAGCCGCGCCGACGTGACCTGCATCGCGCACACCCACACGACCGCCGTGTCGGCGATCGCGATGAAGCGCGGCGGGATCGATCACAACAACTTCTACGGCGCGCAACTCGACGGCCGGGTCGCCTACCACGATTTCGAGGGCATCACCCTGTTCGCCGACGAACGGCCGCGGATGGTCGCGAGCCTCGGCGACAAGCACGTGCTCGTCCTGCGCAACCATGGCGTCGCGGTGTGCGAGCGCGACATCCCCTGGACCTTCGCCCTGCTGTGGACCGTGCAGCGTGCGGCGGAAATCCAATGTCAGGCGGCGGCGATTTCCGGCGAGAACGTCGAGCTCGGCGACGCCGTGCGCAGCCGGTGCCGGGCATCGGCGGTGGATTTCGCGGCCTCCGCGAACCTCGTGCGCCTGATGTTCGATGCAACCGTGCGGCGCATGCGAGCCGCGCGCGACCGGGCGCCGCCAGCCGGCTAGGCGGACCGTCTTGCAGCTATAGTGCCGGAATTTCCCACCTCGCAGGCGGCTTCCATGCGACATCGACGAGCATGCCTTCTCGCGCTTTGCTTCTGCCTCGCCGCGTCCGGCGCAGCCGCCGGACGCGTGGCATCCGGCAAGGTGCTGCCGCCGTCGCCGCCGGTCTACGGAGTGCGCCTCGTCAAGACCTGGATCCCGATGCGCGACGGCGTACGGCTCGCGGTGACGTTGTACATGCCGGCCGGTGCGCCGGCCGGTGCGCGATTCCCGGCGCTGCTCGAGTATCTGCCGTATCGCAAGGACGACGACGAGGCGGTCCGCGACTACGCGGATCACAGCTACTTCGCGCAGCGCGGCTTCGTCGGTGCGCGCGTCGATATTCGCGGCTTCGGCAACAGTGAAGGCACGCCGCCGAATCGGGAGTATTCCGCCGAGGAATTGCGTGACGGCGATCAAGTGATCGCCTGGCTCGCGCGCCAGCCGTGGTCGAACGGCAAGGTCGGCATGCTCGGGATTTCCTGGGGTGGATTCAATTCGATTCAGATGGCCTTGCGCCGGCCGCCGGCGTTGAAGGCCATTCTCGCGGTGGACGCGACCGAGGCGCTGTTCAACGAGGACGTGCACTACATCGACGGCGTGTTCCACGTCGATGAGTTCGAATTGACGATGGATCTGGACGAGGGGCGCAGCGGGGCGCCGGATTTCAGTCTCGATCCGCGGGTGATCGGCCCGCGCATGAACGCGCCGCCGTGGTCCTTGTTGTACCTGGAACATCAGCGTGACGGCTCGTTCTGGCACGCGCCTTTTGCACGTCCGATCGACCAACTTAGCGTGCCGACCTTCCTGATCGGCGGATTGCAAGACGGCTACCGCGACAGCGTTGCGCGCATGCTCGAGCGCGTCAAGGCGCCGATCAAGGCATGGATCGGACCCTGGAATCACGCGTTTGCGAACGAGAGTGACTACGGGCCCCGGTACGAATGGCGCAACCAGGCGGTGCGCTGGTTCGATTATTGGCTGAAGGGCCGCGATACGGGGGTGATGCAGGATCCGCGCCTGCTCATTTATTTGCAGCACTGGCATCCGCCGACCGCCGTGCCGCAGAACCTGCCCGGCGAATGGCGAGCCGACACCTGGCCGCCGGCGGGGTTGCGGCCGACCACGCTGTATTTGCAGCCGAATCACGAGCTCGGCGCCGCGATAGCTGCGGCGGGCGTCGATGAGCTGCGCTACGTGCCGTCGGCCGGCGCGGAGGCCGGATTCTGGTGGGGCGATCTGCTGACCGATCAACGCCCCGTCGACGCCTATAGCCTGGTGTACGACTCGGCGCCACTGGCGAAGCACGTGGCGATCATCGGCCGCCCGCGCATCGTGCTGCACGTCTCGGCGAGCGCGCCGCAGGCCGACTGGTTCGTGCGCCTGTCGGACGTCGCACCGGACGGCCGCGTGACCATGGTCACCGGCGCCGGGATCAATGGCGCGATGCGCCGCTCGATGAGCGACCCGAAGGCCTTGCAGCCGGGCAAGGTCTATCGCATTCCGATCGATCTGCACCTGGCGAGCTGGATGTTTCCGAAGGGAGATCGAATTCGCATCGCGGTGTCGAACGCCTTGTGGCCGATGATGTGGCCGACACCGTATCCGATGACGACATCGCTGCATTTCGGCGGCGCGGACGGCTCGCGCCTGATCCTGCCGCAGGTCCCCGCGCATGGACGGCCGGTGCCACCGGGGCTGTTGACGCCGCCCGAACCGCTCGCGAGTGCGCCGGGGATCCACGCGATCGGCGGCGAAACCTGGCCCGGCGGCTGGACGGTGACGCGCGACGAAGTGCACCAAAGCAGCACCGTCGTCTGGACGGGCAAGACCGCGGTGTCGTATCCCTGGGGTCGCTTCGATCATGCGGAACGCCTGACCTATCACGTCGATGACGCCCGCCCGCAAGATGCGCGGGTCGAAGGGGATTCGGTCTACCATCAAGCGGTGCGCGGGCATATGCTCACCTGGCGCGGCAAGCTCGTGATCTCGAGCGACGCGCACACGTTCTTCTACCGTTACACGCGCACGCTGCTGCGCGACGGCAAGGTGCTGATCACCAGGACGTGGAAGCGCCCGGTCCCGCGGGATCACCAGTGATGCGCCCGCAGCGCGACGCAGGCTCGTGAAGGCGATTAGCAGGAGAGTACTCGATGCTCAAATTCTTGCTCTGGCTGCTGTTGCTGGTGTTGTGCTGGCCGCTCGCGGTTTTCGCGCTCGTGCTGTGGCCGTTCGTCTGGTTGCTGTCGTTGCCGTTGCGGGTCGTGGGGATCGCCGTCGACGGGGTGTTCGCGTTGTTGCGGGCGGTGGTGATGCTGCCGGCGAAGGTATTGGGATTGAAATAGGCGGACATTGCCAGGCACAAGAGGCGTGCCGTCGCGTCGCGCATGCCGCATTCACGCCCCGATCTGCACGACGATTTTGCCCATCGTCTCGCGTTTGCTGAGCCGTGCGATCGCCTGCGCGGCCTGATCGAGCGACAGCTGTTCGGTGATCTCCGGGCGCAACTTGCCGGCAGCAAACCATTGGAGCAATTGCCGCACATTGACGGCATGCTGGCGGGGGTCGCGCCGCACCGCCTCGCCCAAGTAGACGCCGAGGATCTGCCGCTCCTTGAGCAGCGCGAGGTTGAGCGCGATGCGCGGGATCTCACCGGCCGCGAAGCCGACGACCAGGAATCGGCCGCGCCAGGCGGTGGCGCGCAGTGCGGCTTCGGCGTAGACACCGCCCACCGGGTCGAGAACGACGTCGGCCCCTTTGCCGGCGGTCAGCTCGAGCAGTCCTTGGCGCAGGTCTGCCGCGGCGTAGTCGAGCAGCGCGTCGGCACCATGTTCCTGTGCGAGCTGCAGCTTGGCCTTGCTGGATGCCGCGGCGATCACCCGCAACCCCATCGCCTTGGCGACGTCCACCGCGGCCAGGCCAACACCGCCGCCGGCCCCGAGCACAGCCAGCGTTTCGCCCGGCCGCACCTGCCCCACGTCCTGCAGCGCGTGGATGGCGGTGCCGTAGGTCAGCATGAACGCGGCGCCTTGCTCGAAGCTCATGCCGGCAGGCAAGGGCATCACACGGCGCGCATCCACCGCGCAGCGTTCGGCGAGGCCGCCGTGGCCGGGCATGGCGATGACGGCGTCGCCCGTCGCGTAGGCGGTCACGCCTGCGCCCATGTGCAGGATGGTCCCGGCAATCTCGGCGCCGGGCGCAAAGGGCAGCGGCGGCTTGTTTTGGTACAGGCCTTGGACGATGAGCGCATCGGGAAAGTTCAGCGCACATGCGCGCACGGCGATGACCACCTCACCGGCAGCAGCCGTCGGTTCGGCCGCCTCTTGCAGTCGCAGCGCGTCGATCGGGCCGTAGGCCGTGCACAGCAGGGCTTTCATCGGGGTACCTCGGTTGCGGCGGGCGGCGCGGATCAGGCCGCGATCAGGCCGCGCGCGACTTGTTGCAAATGGGTGTCGCTGTCGCCCAGCCAGAGTTCGATGACGGTCAGGCGTTTGAACCAGTGACTCACCTGCATCTCGTCCGTCATGCCCATCCCGCCGTGCAGTTGCACGGCTTGCTGCGAGACGAAGCGGCAAGCCTGGCCGACGCGCGCTTTGGCGGCGGCGAGCAGGCAGGCGCCGTGCCGCTCATCGACGCGGGTGGACGCATCGGCGGCGAGCAAAGCCATGGACCGCGCCTGCTCGATCTCCAGCCACATGTCCACGGCACGGTGCTGTAGCACCTGCAAGCGGCCGATCGGCTGGCCGAATTGCCGGCGAGTGTTCAGATAAGCCACGGTGGCATCCAGGGTTGCCTGCAAAAGACCCACGCCCTCGGCGCACAGCGCCGCCAGCCACAACGCGCGCAGGTCTTCGAGCAACGCCCCGCCGTGACCGGCTGTGTCGATGCGGGCGTCGGCCGCAAGGTGCACGCCAGCCAGTGTCACGTCGGCGGCGCGCTGGCCGTCGAGCAGGGCATAGGGGCGCAGGCTGACGCCGGGAGCGCCCGCAGAGACGGCAAACCAGGCGACCGCCGCATCATCGATGCGTGCCGACACCAGCAGGACATCGGCGAATTGCGCTTGCAGCACCAGGGCCTTGGCGCCGTCGAGCCGCCAGCCATCGGCATGCCGGGTGGCCGTGGTGCCGGGGTGCCCGGCATCGAAGCCCTCGCCCGCCTCGAACACCGCCGGTGTGGCGATCGCCCGGCCTCGAGCCATTCGCGGCAGCCAGGTTTGCGCGGCCGCGCTCGCCTCGCTGGCGGCGAGCAGTCGTGTCGCCAGCAGACTGCTTGCCAACACCGGCTCGAGCGGCAGCGCAGGGGCCAGGGCCTGTAGGGCTTGCAGGCCGTCCTGCACACTCGCGTTCAGACCGCCGTGGGCTTCGGGTACGAGCAGGGCGGTGATGCCGAGTTCGGTCAGTGTGGCCCAGGCCTTCGGGCTGAAACCCTCGGCGGCGGCCAGCGCGCGCCGCTGCTCGAAGCCATAGTCGCGCTGAATGAAGCGGCGCAGCGCATCGGCGAGCTGGCTCTGTTCATCGCTCGGTAGCCATTGCATGAGGTTTTCCTTCACAAACCCAAAGCGCGGGCGAGGATGTTTTTCTGGATTTCGTTGCTGCCGCCGAAAATGGAGAGCTTTCGCCGGTTGGCGTACTGGGCGCCGAGCAGCTGGTCTTCCTGGTGGAGAGTCGCCGGCGCGCCGGCAGCTCCGACCGCAAGCCCGAAGGGCAGGGCGCGCTCGCCCGCGGCGTGCATCAGCAGTTCCGACAAGCGCTGCTGCAACTCGCTGCCGAGCACCTTGAGCATGGAGCTTTCGGGCCCCGGCGGTCCGGCGTGTTGCAGCATGCGCAGTTGCGTCGCCTCCAGGGCCAGCAAATCGATCTCGAGCTGAGCGACGCGCACCGCGAACAGCGCATCCGCCCGCAGTCGCCGGCCGCCGGCGTCGGCCCGGGCGACGATGTCCTTGAGGCGCGCCATGTCCCGCTTGACGATGCCGACGCCCGCAATGCCGCTGCGTTCGTGACCGAGCAGATATTTGGCGACGGTCCAGCCCTGGTTCTCCTCGCCCACGCGATTGACCACGGGCACGCGCACCGCGTCGAACCAGATTTCGTTTACCTCGTGTTCACCGTCCAGCGTGATGATGGGGCGCACCGTGATGCCGGGCGAGCGCATGTCGATGAGCAGGAAGGAGATGCCTTGCTGTGGCTTGGCGGTGACGTCGGTTCGCACCAGGCAAAAAATCCAATCGGCATATTGGCCGAGCGTGGTCCAGGTCTTCTGGCCGGTGACGATGTAGTCGTCGCCGTCGCGCAGCGCCCGGGTCTTGAGCGAGGCGAGGTCCGATCCGGAACCGGGCTCGGAATAGCCCTGACACCACCAAGCCGCGCCACTCGCAATGTCCGGCAGCAGGGTCCGGCGCTGCGCTTCGCTGCCGAAACGCATCAGCACCGGGGCCAGCATCTTCAAGCCGAAGGGTAGCTGCGGTGGCGCGCCGGCGCGAGCGCATTCCTCATCGAACAGAACTTGCTGCACGGGGCTCCAGCCGGTGCCGCCGTAGTCTTGCGACCAATTCGGCGCGCCCCAGCCATGGGCGTGCAGGATTCGTTGCCAGCCCGCCAGATCCTCCTTCTCGAGACGCGAACCGCACAACATCTTGCGGCGAATTTGCGCCGGTAACGCCGCGGCCAAAAAGGCCCGCACCTCGGTGCGGAAAGCCGCGTGCTCGGGAGCCAGGTCGATATCCATGCGCGAATTGCCTGTTGCAGGAGTCGGATTGGCGAACGTCGATCGGCCGAAAAACCGCATTGCGGAATTTCGTTCCGTGCAATAAGGTGGTGATTGTTTGGCGTGCTCGGTGGACTGTCAAGCATCGGGACTTCGACCGACCATGAAAGCGACCAAATCCAAACCGTCACGACGCGTGCCGATCGGCAAGCCCGGCGCCGATGTGCAAGACGAGCGCCAATTCGTCAACGCGCTGGCGCGGGGTCTGGAGGTGTTGTCCAGCTTTCGCTCGCGCGACAAGTCCTTGGGGAATATGCAAATCGCCGAACGCTGCCAACTGCCGAAGTCGACCGTCTCGCGCCTGACCCACACGCTGACGCGCCTCGGCTATCTCGCGCAGGACGAGGACAGCGGCAAGTACCGATTGGGCATGGCCACCTTGTCGCTGGGAAGCAAAGTGCTGGCGCGCATGGATGTGCGCCGGACGGCGAGGCCCTTGATGCAAGAGCTGGCTGACGCCTCCAAAGCGGTGGTGGCGCTGGGCGCGCGCGACCGCCTGTCGCTGATCTATGTGGAGAACTGCCGCAGCGCATCGGCGCTGACCCTGAGCCTGGACGTGGGTTCGCGCATCCCCATTGCGACCACCGCCATGGGCCGCGCCTACCTCGGCGTGATCGGCGAGCGCGAGCGCACCGCGATTTGCGAGGATTTGGCCGCGCTCGACGCCCTTGCTTGGCCTGCCCTCAAGCGCGGCATCGACAAGGCGCTCGGCGACTACCGCAGTTTGGGCGTGGCTTGTTCCTTCGGTGACTGGCAACCGGATGTGAACGCCATTGCCGTCGGCTTCCACGCGGGCGACGGCCTTGCGCCGATGGCCATCAGTTGCGGCGGTCCCGCGTTCCATTTGTCCCGCAAGTTCCTGCTCGACGAGGTGAGGCCGAAGCTGCTGGCGATGGTGCGGCAATTGACATCGCTGACCACGCGCTGAACGCCGTCCTGCGGTCCGCGCCCGCAAGGAGGTGAGTCTTCCGGTGATTTAGCGCCGGTGCCACGCCGGCGGTCGGCGCCTTTACAAGCGAAGACGGGCACGCTAGCATCCAATGCATCCAAAATGGAGTTCTGCGTAGCGGAATCGCACGGCCGCCATTGCGCGCCGCGCTCGTTCACATTCCAGGAGACAGCATGAGCGGCGTCACGACATCGCTCCTCGGCGACATCGCCGTCCTCACTCTCGATAATCCCCCGGTCAACGGTTTTGGCAGGCAGCAGCGGCGAGCGCTCGTCGAGTCGATCGACGCGGCCGCCGCCGATCCTGCCGTGCGGGGCATCGTCGTCACCGGTGCCGGGGCGATATTTTCCGGCGGCGCGGACATTCGTGAATTCGGCAAGCCCGAGGCGCTGGCCTCACCGAATCTGCGCGACGTGATCGCCGTGGCGGAGAGCAGCGGCAAACCGCTGGTGGCGGCCGTCAACGGCACCTGCATGGGCGGCGGGCTGGAATTCGCGCTCGGCTGTCATGGCCGCGTCGCCCTGGCGTCTGCCTTGATCGCGCTGCCCGAGGTCAAGCTCGGCCTGCTGCCGGGTGCCGGCGGCACCCAGCGTCTGCCGCGGGCCGTGGGGCTCGAGCATGCCATGAACATGATCGTTTCCGGCGAACCGGTGGCGGCCAAGATGCTGGCGCAAACCGCTTTGTTCGACGCCGTCGTCGAGCAGGACGTGGTAGCGGCGGCCGCTGAAGTCGCGCGCGTTCTCGCGGCCTCGCCTCTACCCACGCCCAAGCTGCGCGAGCTTGCGCTGGATAAGACCGACGCCGAAGCCTTCATCCAGTTCACCCGCACCGTGGTGCAGGCGCAGTTTCCCCGTGAGCCGGCTCGTCTGCAATGCGTCGAGGCGGTGGCGGGCTCGCTCGAGCCGTTCGACGAGGGCTTGCTGCGGGAGCGTGGACTGTTCGCGATGCTGATGGCCGGCGCCGAATCGCAGGCGCTGCGCCATGCCTTTTTCGCCGAACGCGCAGCGTCCAAAATTCCCGACGTGCCTGCCGGCACGCCAACACGCCCGATCGCCAGGGTTGGTGTGATCGGCGCCGGCACCATGGGCGGCGGCATCAGCATGAATTTTCTGAATGCCGGCATTCCCATCACGCTGCTCGAAGCCAAGCAAGAAGCCCTGGAGCGTGGCGTGGCCGCGATTCGCAAGAATTACGAGAGTTCGGCCAGCAAGGGCAAACTCAAGCCGGAGCGCGTGGCGCAGTGCATGGACCTGCTGCACCCCACCCTGGACATCACGGAACTGGCCGAAAGCGATCTCGTCGTCGAAGCGGTGTTCGAGACCATGGAGGTCAAACGCGACGTGTTTCTGCGTCTCGATGCCGTGGCCAAACCGGGTGCGATTCTTGCCTCCAACACCTCGACGCTCAATCTGGACGCGATCGCCGGCTTCACCAAGCGACCGCAAGACGTCATCGGCATGCATTTTTTCAGCCCGGCCAACGTCATGAGGCTGCTCGAGGTGGTGCGCGGCAGGGCGACTGCGACGGACGTGCTCGCGACCGTGATGCAACTCGCCAAGACCATCCGCAAGACCGCGGTGGTGTCCGGCGTGTGCGACGGCTTCATCGGCAATCGCATGATCGAACATTATGGCCGCATGGCCAACTTCCTGGTGGAGGAAGGCGCGAGCCCGCAGCAGGTGGACCGCGCGCTCGAAACCTGGGGCATGGCGATGGGGCCGTACCGCATGGGCGACCTGGCGGGCAACGACATCGGTTGGGCGATTCGCCAACGGCGTTACGTCGAGAAGCCGAAGGTGCGGTATTCGGCTTTGGGCGACCGCCTGTGCGAGCGTGGCCGCTTCGGCCAGAAGACGGGCGCGGGTTGGTATCGCTACGAACCGGGCAAACGCATTGCGCTGCCGGATCCCGAAGTGGACGCGTTGATTCTGGACTACCGCAAGGAGATCGGCGTCACGCCGCGCCGGATCGGCGATGACGAGATCGTCGAACGTTGCATCTACGCCCTGGTGAACGAAGGCGCACGGCTGCTCGCCGAAGGCATCGCGCAACGTGCCTCGGACATCGACCTGGTTTACTTGGCCGGCTACGGCTTTCCGGCCTGGCGCGGAGGACCGATGGGATATGCCGACCGCGTCGGCCTCGCCATGGTGGCGCGGCGCATGCGCCAGTTCGCGACTCAGCCTGGAGGCGACGCCGAGTTCTGGCAACCTGCGCCGTTGCTTGCGGAACTGGCGGCGCAGGGCAACACCTTCAACGGCGCCGCATAGGCGCGCGTAAGCGCTCAAATCGGAGTTGCCCATGACCGACGCCGTCATCGTCTCCACTGCGCGCACGGCGCTCGCAAAATCCTGGCGTGGGGCGCTCAATCTCACCCACGGCGCCACTCTCGGCGGCCATGTCGTGCAAGCCGCGGTGCGGCGCGCGGGCATCGACCCCGCCGAGGTGGAGGACTGCATCTTCGGTTGTGCCCTGCCCGAGGGGGCAGCCGGCGGTAATATCGCGCGGCAGATCGCGCTGCGCGCCGGACTTCCCGTCACGACCGCGGGTGTGACCGTCAATCGCTTCTGCTCGTCGGGTTTGCAGGCCATCGCGATCGCCGCGCAACGCGTCATCGTCGATCAGGTGCCGGTGCTCATCGCCGGTGGCGTCGAGTCCCTCTCCTGCGTGCAGAACGACCGCGCCAACAAGCACATGTTGCGCGAATCCTGGCTGCTGCGGCACAAGCCCGAGATTTACTGGAGCATGCTGCAAACCGCCGAAACCGTGGCCAAGCGCTACGGCATCTCGCGCGAACGGCAGGACGAATACGGCGCGCGAAGCCAGCAACGCGCCGCTGCCGCGCGGGCGGCGGGCAAATTCACGGACGAGATCGTGCCCATCACCGTGCGCGCCGGCGTGGCCGACAAGGCGACGGGCCGACTGCTCACGCGCGAGATCACCCTCGATGCCGACGAAGGCATCCGCGCCGACACCACGTATGCGGCGGTGGCGCAGATCCGCCCGGCGCTGCCCGGCGGCGTCATAGCTGCCGGTAACGCCAGCCAGTTCTCCGACGGTGCTTCGGCCTGCGTGGTGATGAACGCCAAGCTCGCGGAGCAGCGCGGGCTCGAACCGCTGGGCGCGTTCCGCGGTTTTGCCGCGGCCGGATGCGAGCCCGATGAAATGGGCATCGGCCCCGTGTTCGCCATCCCCCGCCTGCTGCAGCGCACGGGGCTGACAATCGCCGACATCGGCCTGTGGGAGTTGAACGAGGCATTCGCCGTGCAGGTCATTTACTGCAGGGACAGGCTTGGCATCCCCGACGATCGCCTGAACGTCGACGGCGGCGCCATTGCCGTCGGCCATCCCTATGGCGTGACCGGCGCGCGCCTGGTGGGCCACGCGCTGATCGAGGGCAAGCGCCGCGGCGTGAAATACGTGGTGGTCACCATGTGCATCGGCGGCGGCCAGGGCGCGGCGGGCTTGTTCGAAGTGCTGTGACCGATCATGACGTCCACGGTGCAGGATCTTTTCAATTTGAGCGGCCGTTGTGCGCTGGTCACCGGCGGTTCGCGCGGGCTCGGACTGCAAATGGCGCAGTCGCTGGGGGAAGCGGGGGCCAAGCTCGCCCTCGTCGCACGCAATGTCGGCGAACTGCAGCAGGCGCGCGAACATCTGCATGGCCTCGGGCTGCACGCGCAGATTTTTCCGGCCGATCTTTCGCACCGCGAGGCCATCGCTCCGCTGGTGCAGAGCGTGCAGGCCGCGCTCGGCCGCATCGACATCCTGCTCAACAATGCCGGCGCCACCTGGGGCGCGCCGGCCGAGGATTACCCCGACGAAGCCTGGGACAAGGTCATGCGCTTGAACGTCGACGCCGTGTTCGTCCTGAGCCGCGAGGTCGGCAAGCGCTGCATGATTGCGCAGGGGCGCGGCAGCATCGTCAACATCGCCTCCGTCGCCGGTCTGCGCGGCAACCCGCTCGCCATGCGCACCATCGCTTACAACACGTCGAAGGGAGCGGTGATCAATTTCACCCGTGCGCTGGCTGCCGAATGGGGCCAGTATGGCATTCGCGTCAATGCCATCCTGCCGGGCTTTTTCCCGTCCAAAATGACCGCCGGCTTGCTGGCAAAGATGCGTGACCAGGTCATTCAGAAAACTCCGCTCGCGCGCATCGGCGGCGAGCAAGATCTGATGGGCGCGGCGGTGTTCTTCGCGAGCGATGCATCACGCCACGTCACCGGTCAGTGTCTGGCGGTGGACGGCGGCGCAAGCAGCATCTAACGGCGCGGGCTGCGAACCCGTACGGCAAGCGCGCGACGAACCCGCGTGTACGCCGGCGAACGCGTCGCGGCGCATTATCTGGAGGACACCGATGAGCGAACAAAATTTGCAATTCGTCCTCGCCGAGCGGCCGAGCGGCTGGGTGGAGGAGCATCACTTGCGGCTCGAACGGCGCGCGCTGCCCGAGCCTCGCGACGGCGAAGTGCTGGTGCGCAATCACTGGCTGTCGCTCGATCCGTATATGCGCGGGCGCATGTCCGACGCGAAGTCCTACGCCGAGCCGGTGGCACTCGGCGCGGTGATGGTGGGCGGCACGGCGGGCGAGGTCGTGCTGTCGCGCGATCCGCAATTCAAACCCGGCGACCCGGTGGTGGGCATGCTCGGATGGCAGTTGTATGGCGTCGCTGCCGCAAGCGCGCTGCGCAAGGTGGATGTGACGCGCGTGCCCCTGGCCGCTTACCTCGGCCCGGTGGGGATGCCGGGCGTCACTGCCTGGTACGGGCTGAATGTCATCTGCGCGCCGAAGGCGGGCGAGACCGTGGTGGTGACTGCCGCGTCCGGCGCGGTGGGGAGTGTCGTCGGCCAACTGGCCAAGGCCAAGGGCTGCCGCACGGTGGGCGTCGCGGGTGGTGCGCAGAAATGCCGCTATGTGCGGGAAGAGCTCGGCTTGGACGCCTGCGTCGACTACAAGGCCGGCAAGCTCAAGGACGATCTGCGCGCGGCGCTGCCGGGCGGGGTGGACTGTGTGTTCGAGAACGTCGGCGGCGAGATTTTCGACACCCTGCTCACGTGCACCAACGCCTTCGGCCGCATTGCGCTCTGCGGCATGATCGCCGATTACAACACCACGGAGCCATACCGCATGCGCAACGTTCGCACGGTGTTGATCAATCGTCTGAAACTCCAGGGCTTCATCGTCTCCGAACACATGGACCAGTGGCCCGCTGCGCTCGGCGAGCTCGGCGCCCTGGTGGCCGGCGGCAGCTTGCAATGGCGGGAGTCCGTGGCACAGGGGCTCGAACAGGCGCCGGCCGCATTCATCGGCATGCTAAAGGGCCGCAACTTCGGCAAACAGTTGGTCAAGCTGATCTGAGCCGAATCGAGCTGCGCCAAGGGCACGCGATGCACAACGATACGCGCGAAGTGACCCCCGCATTGGCGTTCGATGGGCGGGCCCTCGCCGATTACTTGCGCCGGCACGTGCCGGATGTGCCCGGGCCCCTGCAGGTGGCGCAGTTCAAGGGCGGCCAGTCGAACCCCACGTACCTGCTGACGGCGGCGGACGGCGGGCGTGTCGTGCTGCGGCGCAAGCCGCCCGGCAAGCTGCTGCCTTCGGCTCACGCGGTGGAGCGCGAGTTTCGCGTCATGCAGGCGTTGCGGCAAAGCCCGGTCCCGGTGCCGCACATGCGGCTGTTGTGCATGGATGAGAACGTCATCGGCACTGCGTTTTACCTCATGGACTTCGTCGAGGGCCGCATTCTCTGGAATCCGCTGCTGCCCGGCATGGAGCCTGCCGGGCGCGCGGCAATTTTCGACGAGATGAACCGCGTAATCGCCGCCCTGCACAGCGTCGATCACGCCGCGCTCGGTCTGCGCGACTATGGGAAGCCGGGGCGGTACATCGCCCGCCAGGTGAGCCGCTGGACCGAGCAATACCGCGCCAGTGAAACCGAGCGCATCGAGGCAATGGACAAGCTCATCGCCTGGTTGCCCGCGCATATTCCCGCGGGCGAGGAAATCACGGTTGTGCATGGCGACTTTCGCCTCGACAATCTCGTCTTTCACCCGACCGAACCGCGCATCCTCGCGGTGCTCGACTGGGAGCTGTCCACGCTCGGCCATCCACTCGCGGACTTCGCCTATCACTGCATGGCGTGGCGACTGCAACCCGCGCAGTTTCGCGGCCTGGTCGGCGGCGATCTGGCCGCACTCGGTATACCGGGCGAGGCCGCCTACGTCGCGCGTTACTGCGAGCGCACCGGGCGCGCACCGGTCTCGCCGAGCGACTGGGAATTCTACGTCGCCTTCAATATGTTCCGCCTTGCCGGCATTCTGCAGGGGGTGCTGGCGCGTGCGTTGCAGGGCAATGCGTCCAGCGCGCAAGCGCTCGAAGCCGGCCGTCGCGCGCGACCCTTGGCCGAAGCCGCCTGGGCGCAAGTCGAGCGTGTGTTCCGTCATTGAGAGGCCATCGGGCCCGTAACCCGAACACCAAGGAATCCACATGGAATTCAGTCATAGTGACAAGGTCGGTGCCCTGCAAGAGCGTGTCGGCGCCTTCATGGAGGCACGTATCTACCCGAACGAGGCGCGGTTTTTTGCCGAGGTCGAGGCGAACCGCAAAGCCGGCAATGCCTGGCAGCCGACCCGGGTGATCGAGGAACTGAAAGCCGAGGCGCGCAAGGCGGGCTTGTGGAACCTGTTCCTCCCAAATTCCGAGCGCGGCGCGGGTTTGAGCAACCTGGAGTACGCGCCGCTCTGCGAGATCATGGGCCGCTCGCCGATCGCGCCGGAGGCCTGCAACTGTTCGGCGCCCGACACCGGCAACATGGAGGTGCTGGAACGCTACGGCACTGCGGCGCAAAAGGCACAGTGGCTCGAGCCGCTGCTGCGCGGCGAGATTCGCTCGGCCTTCGCCATGACCGAGCCGGGGGTGGCCTCGAGCGACGCCACGAACATTCAGGCGAGCATCCGCCGCGACGGCGATCATTACATCGTCAACGGCCGCAAGTGGTGGACCTCGGGTGCCAACGATTCGCGGTGCCGGGTGCTGATCTTCATGGGCAAGACCGATTCCGGCCAGCCGGACCGTCACCGTCAGCAGTCGATGATTCTGCTGCCGATGGATGCCCCCGGCGTGCGGGTGCTGCGACACCTGCCCGTGTTCGGCTATGACGGCGCGCCGCACGGCCACGCTGAAATCCAATTCACCGACGTACGCGTCCCGGTCGGCAACATCCTGCTCGGCGAGGGCAGGGGATTCGAGATCGCGCAAGGGCGCCTCGGGCCGGGACGCATCCACCACTGCATGCGGCTCATCGGCCTTGCGGAACGGGCCTTGGAGGCGATGTGCAGGCGAGCGCTCGCGCGCACCGCGTTCGGCCGGCCGGTTGCCGACCAGGGAGTGACGCGCGAGCGCATCGCCAACGCCCGTCTGCTGATCGACCAGGCGCGCCTGCTCGTGTTCAAAGCCGCCGACATGATGGATCGCACCGGCAACAAGACGGCGCGCAAGGAGATCGCGATGATCAAGGTCGCCGCGCCGAACATGGCCTGCCAGGTGATCGACTGGGCGATGCAGGTTCACGGCGGCGGCGGCGTCAGCGACGACTTCGGCCTCGCCTACGCCTACGCCAACGCCCGCAGCCTGCGCTTTGCCGATGGTCCCGATGAGGTACACCGCGATCAGATCGCGCGGCTGGAACTGGAGCGTTATCGTCCGCGGCATTGACGGGCCGGCAAGACCCAAGGAGCAGCCATGAACTCGCGCCATTTCAAATTCTGGCCCAAGGCAGTGCCGCATCACCTCACCATCCCCAACACCCACCTGTTCGCCAATGCCGAGATCTCGGCGGCGCGCTACCCGGACAAGCCCTACCTCGTCTTCTACGACCGAGCCTTGAGCTTTGGCGAGTTCAAGCGCCAAGCCGAGGCGATCGCGGGGTTCCTGCAGCAACGCTGCGGCGTGCAGATGGGTGACCGGGTGCTGCTCGACATGCAAAATTGCCCGCAATTCGCGCTCGCCTACTACGGAATATTGCGAGCCGGCGCGATCGTGGTGCCGATCAACCCGATGAACCTGACCGAGGAACTCGCGCACTATGGTGCGGACAGCGGCGCGACCGTCGCTTTCACCGGCCAGGAATTGTTCGCGCAGATGCGCCCGCTCCTTGGTGAATTCCTGGGCCACATCATCGTCGCAGCCTACAGCGACTATATCTCGCCGGAAGCGCGCATCACCGTGCCGCCGTTCGCCGCGGCGCCACGCGAGAGCCTCGCCGAGCCCGGCGTGACCCTCTGGGCCGACATGCTCGCCCAAGAGCTCGCGCCCGCGCCGCTGACGACCGGGCCCGACGACTTGTGCGTCATGCCCTACACCTCGGGGACCACCGGCAAGCCCAAGGGCTGCATGCACACCCACCGCAGCGTGATGTGCACACTGGTCGGCGGCGCCGAATGGTTGCGCATGCCCAAGGACACCGTGGCGCTCGCAGTGCTGCCGTTCTTTCACGTCACTGCGATGCAGGGCGCGATGAACGGGGCGCTGTATAACGGCAACACCGTGGTGGTGCTGCCCCGTTGGGACCGGGACGCCGCGGCCGAATGCGTGCAGCGCTACAAGGTGGGAACGTGGCAGGCGATTGCGCCGATGGTGGTGGATTTCCTGATGAATCCGCGCATCGGGGAGTACGACCTCTCCAGCGTGTGGAACATGAGCGGCGGTGGCGCCGCGATGCCCGAGGCGGTGGCGCAGAAGTTGCTCGACCTCTGCGGCATCACCTATATCGAGGGCTACGGCATGACCGAGACCATGGCGCCCACCCACGTGAATCCGGTGCAGCGGCCCAAACAACAATGTCTCGGTGTGCCGATTTTCGATGTCGATGCGCGCGTCATCGACCCCCGCACACTGCGCGAACTGCCGCCGGATGAGGTGGGCGAAATCATCGTTGACGGGCCGCAAGTGATGCAGAGCTACTGGCGACAGCCCAAAGCCACCGAAGAGGCGTTCATCGTGCTCGACGGCCGGCGATTTCTGCGCACCGGCGATCTCGGGCGCGTGGACGAGGACGGCTATTTTTTCATGGTCGACAGGCTCAAGCGCATGATCAACGCCTCGGGCTACAAGGTCTGGCCGGCCGAAGTCGAGGCCATGATGTACCGACATCCGGAAATCGCCGAGGCCTGCGTGGTGGGCGCTCTGGACCACAAGCGCGGCGAAACGGTGAAGGCCTATGTCGTGCTCAAGCCCGATGCACGTGGCCGCGTGAGCGAGCAGGCAATCATCGACTGGGCGCATGCGCAGATGGCCTCGTACAAGAGCCCGCGGATCGTGGAGTTCGTCGACAGCCTGCCCAAGTCCGGCACGGGCAAGGTGCAATGGCGCGCTCTGCAGGAACGCGAGGCCGCGCTGCGGCCGAAGGCAACGGTCTAAAGCCCGCCCCGTACCCGCGCGCCGGAAGCTGCGCCTGTGGTCCCCGACACGGCGGGTGGATTTGGGCTGCGCCCACGTGGTATTGCTATAAAATCCGTTCGCCCTTGGACACTCTCGATCCAGAGGCTAGCGGATCGCGGGAGCTTGGAGAGTCATGGGGTCTGTCGTCGGCAATTGCGCAGTCCTGGCGAGTAGGCCGCTTTGACCGGCGCTTTCGACGTGATTGGCGACGTGCACGGCTACTGCGACAAGCTGATCGCGCTGCTTTCACGCCTGGGCTATGCCGAATCCGGCTCGGTGTGGCGTCATCCGGGCCGCACCGCGGTGTTCGTCGGCGACCTGATCGATCGCGGACCGAAGCAATTGGCGACCGTGGATCTCGTGCGGCGGATGGTGGATGGCGGGGCGGCGAAATGCATCATGGGAAACCACGAGTTCAACGCGATCGCGTGGGTCACGCGCGATCCCGGGCGTCCGCAGCGCTTTCTGCGGCCGCACGGCAAACGCGCGAATCGAAAACAGCATCATGCGTTCCTGAAGGAAGTCGAGGGGAGTCACCGGCACGCGCAGACGATCGCGTGGTTTCGCACGCTGCCGCTGTGGCTGGATCTCGGCGGATTGCGGGTCGTGCATGCGTGCTGGCATCAGGCATCGATGGATCCGCTGCAGGCGCTGCTGGGTCCCGGCAACACGATCACCGATGAGTTGGTATTGCTCGGCAATCAACCGGGCCACTGGGCGTACGAGGCAATCGAGGTCGTGTGCAAGGGGCCGGATATCGCGTTGCCGGGAGCCTCGTCCTTCAAGGACAAAGAGGGCAAGGTGCGTCGGCACGTGCGGGTGCGGTGGTGGGAGGAGGACGTAACGACATACCGTGACGCGGCGATCGTTGCGCAGGGTGAGGAGCAATTCGTTCCGGATGTGCCGTTGCCGGCGCAATGGACGGGGCATCCGTATTCGGGTCCGCCGGTGCTCTTCGGGCATTATTGGTTCAGCGGCGTCCCCGCGGTGATTTCGCATCGGTTTGCGTGCCTGGATTTCAGTGTCGCGAAAGGCGGCCCGCTGGTCGCGTACCGGTGGGACGGGGAGCGGGAACTGAGCTCGGAGAAACTGGTTTGGGTGTAGCCGCGCTCGAAGTCGTGATCCGCGAAGCCACGACAGCGGATTTTCCCGAGATACTGCGGCTCAATCTCGAGTCGGAGCGCTTGCTCAGCCCGCTGTCCTTGGAACGGCTGCAATGGCTGCATTCGGCGGCGTGGTACTGCAGGATCATCGGCTCCGGGAGCTCGGTCCAAGGGTTTCTAATCGCGCTGCGCGAGGGCCTTGCCTACGACAGCCTCAACTATCGGTGGTTCATCGGCCGTTACAGTGAGTTCCTCTATGTCGATCGTGTCGTCATCGATGCGGCGGCTCGCGGGCGGCAATTGGGCGTGCGCCTGTACGAAGACTTGTTCGAGCGGGCGCAGCGGGCGCAAGTACGGCGGATTACCTGTGAATTCGACATTGAGCCGCCCAATGAGGCGTCGCGCCGATTTCATGAACGCTTTGGTTTTCATGAGGTCGGCCGTCAGCGCGTAGCCGGGGGTCAGAAGGCAGTTTCTCTGCAGGAAGTGACGCTGTGAGATGCCGCCCTGCAACTCGATCGCGAGGCCGAGCCGTCAAGCGACGGCGTTGCGGTGCAGGACCCGGCTAACGGCTACGCGGCCGTGGCGAGGGTGCGCAGCACGTACTTCAGGATGCCGCCATGCCGGTAATATTCGAGTTCCTTTGGCGTATCGATGCGCACGCGGACCTCGAAGATGCCGACCTTACCTTCGCCGGCGGTCGCCGTCACGCGCACCGATTTTGCGGCGCCTGCCTGCAGTCCGGTGATCTCGAACACTTCCCGTCCGTCGAGGCCGAGGCTCTGCGCGTTTTGTCCGCCCTGGAATTGCAGCGGCAGCACGCCCATGCCGATCAGATTCGAGCGGTGGATGCGCTCGAAGCTCTCGGCGAGCACGGCCTTCACACCCAGCAGCATCGTGCCCTTCGCCGCCCAGTCGCGCGAGCTGCCGGCGCCGTACTCCTTGCCGGCGAGGATCACGAGCGGCGTTCCGTCCGCCTGGTACTTCATTGCCGCGTCGAAGATCGACAGCTGCTCGCCGGTGGGCAGATATGCGGTCACGCCGCCTTCGGTGCCGGGCAGCAGCAGATTGTGCAGGCGGATGTTGGCGAACGTGCCGCGCATCATGACCTCATGATTGCCGCGTCGCGCGCCGTACGAGTTGAAGTCGGTGGGGGCGACGCCCTGCGCGAGCAAATACCTGGCCGCGGGACTCGTCTTGGCGATGTCACCGGCGGGCGATATGTGATCGGTGGTCACCGAATCGCCGAGCACGGCGAGTGCGCGTGCGCCGTGGATGTCGGCTATGGGCGCCGGCGCCATCGTCATGCCGTCGAAGTACGGCGGGCTCTTCACGTAAGTCGACGCGGTGTCCCAAGCGTAGATCTTGCCGGCCGGCGTCTTGATGCCGCGCCAGTCCGCGTCGCCCTCGAAGACGTGCGCATAGCCTTGCTTGAACATGGACGAATCGATCGTCGCCTCGATCGTGCGCGCCACGTCGGTCGCGCTCGGCCAGAGGTCCCGCAAATACACCGGCTTGCCGTCGGTGCCGACACCGAGCGCCTCGGTCGTCACGTCGACATCCATGCTGCCGGCGAGGGCGTAGGCGACGACGAGCGGCGGCGAGGCGAGAAAGTTCATCTTGATTTCGGGGTGCACACGTCCCTCGAAGTTCCGGTTGCCGGACAGCACCGCCGCGGCGATCACCTCCCCCTTGCGCACGGCCGCGGAAATCTCCGGCTTCAGCGGACCGGAGTTGCCGATACACGTCGTGCAACCATAACCGACCGTATAGAAGCCCAGCGCCTCGAGATCCTTCAGCAGTCCCGCCTTCATCAGGTATTCGGTGACGACGCGCGATCCGGGTGCCAGGGAGGTCTTCACCCATGGCTTTGACCGGAGGCCGCGCGCGGCGGCGTTGCGCGCGAGCAAGCCGGCGGCGATCAGCACCGCCGGGTTCGACGTGTTCGTGCAGCTCGTGATCGCCGCGATCAGTACGGCGCCGTCCTCTACGACGAATGTTTCGCCGCCTACCCTGGCCGTCGCCGCGCCGCCGGCCGGCGCGGCCCGCTTGGTGCGATCCTCGGCCATTTTCGCGACGCTCGATCGGTAGACGCTCTTCGCCGAGCGCAGCGGCACGCGGTCCTGCGGCCGCTTCGGTCCGGCGAGCGAGGGCTCGATGGTCGACAGATCGAGCGCGACGACATCGCTGTAGTCGGCCGCCGCGGCGCCGTCGATGCGCCAGAGTCCCTGGGCGCGCGCATAGGCCTCGACCAAGGCGAGCTCGTCGACGGAGCGTCCGGTCAGCGCGAGATAGCGGATGGTCTCCTCGTCGATCGGGAAGATCGCGCAGGTCGAACCGAACTCGGGCGACATGTTGGCGATCGTCGCACGGTCCGCGAGCGGCATGCTTTTGAGGCCGTCGCCGAAGAATTCGACGAACTTGTCGACGACGCCCTTCTTGCGCAGGATTTCGGTGATCGTCAGCACGAGATCGGTTGCCGTGGTGCCGGGCGGCAGCGAACCATCGAGCTTGAAGCCGATGACCTGCGGGATCAACATCGTCACCGGCTGGCCGAGCATCGCGGCCTCCGCCTCGATCCCTCCCACCCCCCAGCCGAGCACGCCGAGAGAATTGACCATCGTCGTATGCGAGTCGGTGCCGACAAGCGTGTCGGGATAGGCGCACAGCCGACCGCCGCGTTCGTCCGCGAACACCACGCGAGCGAGATGCTCGATGTTGACCTGATGGACGATGCCGGTGTTCGGCGGCACGACCTTGAAGTTGCTGAAGGCGCTCTGACCCCAGCGCAGGAACATGTAGCGCTCGCCGTTGCGTGCAAACTCGATCGCATTGTTGTGCCGGAGCGAATCCGCGGCGCCATACTCGTCCACCTGGACGGAATGATCGATCACGAGTTCGGCGGGCACGAGCGGGTTGACACGCTGCGCGTCGCCGCCGAGCCGCACGATCGCCTCGCGCATCGCCGCGAGATCGACGACACATGGCACTCCGGTGAAGTCTTGCATGATCACGCGGGCCGGCGTAAAGGCGATTTCATGGTTCGGCCGCGCCTGCGGATTCCAGTCGAGCAGCGCGTCGATGTCGTGCTTCGCGACGTCGACGCCATTCTCGAAGCGCAACAGATTCTCCAGCAGGATCTTCAGCGCGAACGGCAGGCGCTGCACCTTGCGCCCCTGCAATGCGGTCAAGCCGAAGATTTCGTACCGACGAGAGCCGACCTCGAGCGTCGTGCGCGTTTTGAAACTGTCCGTCATGATCCCTCCAGCGCCATGCTCCCATTATACGTGATCGGCCCGGCGGCCGGGACGCAGCCCGAGTCGTGGCGGCGCTCGATCACTCCGCCGCCGAGGCAGGTGTCACCGTCGTAGAAAACCGCGTACTGGCCCGGCGTGACGGCCCGCGCCGGTTCACGCAGGGAAACTTGCGCGTGACCATGCGCGCCGATGCGCAGGCGGCAGGCGAGATCCCGCTGGCGGTATCGCGTCTTAACCGCGCAGGCGAACTCGCCCTGCGCATCCTGCGGGGCGAACCAGTTCGCCTCCGCGATCTCGAACGCCTCGGTGAGGAGCAGGGGATGATCCAGCGACTGCACGACGATCAGTGCGTTGCGTGCGAGGTCTTTCGCGGCGACGTACCAGGGCGCCGCGAGCGCGCCCGACCGGCCGCCGATCCGCAGGCCGCCGCGCTGCCCGAGCGTGTAGAACGGCAAACCGCGATGTTCGCCGAGGACGCGGCCGTCCTCGGTCTCGATCGGCCCCGGAGGCGCCTGCAAGTGGCGGCTCAGAAAGTCGGCGAACGGGCGTTCGCCGATGAAGCAAATGCCGGTGCTGTCCGGCTTGTCGTGCACCGGCAGGCCGGCGGCGTGGGCGCGCCGGCGCACCTCGGCCTTCGTCAGATCGCCGATCGGGAACAACAGCCGGGCGAGCGCCGCGGGTTCAACGGCGTGCAGGAAATAACTCTGGTCCTTCGCTGCATCGGCGCCCTTGGACAGGCGGCTGCCGCCGCTCCCGTGCTCGATGCGCGCATAGTGCCCGGTCGCGACCCACGCCGCCCCAAGGCGCCGCATGTACTCGAGGCAGACGCCGAACTTGATCTCGCGATTGCAGAGCACGTCGGGATTCGGTGTCAGACCTGCCGCGTAGGCGCGCAGGAATTGCGCAAACACGCGCTGCCGATACTGCTCGGCGAAATTCGCGCGGTGCAGCGGTATGCCGAGGATCTCGCAGACGCGGCGCGCATCCTGGTAGTCGGCTGCCGCGGTGCAGTAGGTGTCGCCTTCGTCCCAATTGGACATGAACAGGCCTTGGACCGCGAAACCGTGTTCCGCGAGGCGCAGCGCCGCGACCGCGGAGTCGACGCCGCCGGACATGGCGACCATGACCATGCCGGCCGATCTCGGGTCTTCGGGGAACACGCGCATGCGCCGATTATACGGGCGCGGCGTAAAAGCGGGTCGGCGGGCGGCCGACCCCGCCGAATTTACATGAGCATCTGCCGCATCTGGGATTCTTGCATGCTCATGTTCCAGACTTCGTCGAAGAACGTGAGGTAGCGCCGCACGACCAACGGGTCGTTCATGTCCGAGATCCCGTCCCAGCGGTCCGTCTGCAGCCGGTAAACGAGGGCCTTGTCGTCGGCGATGATGAACGCGCCGGCCGTCGCCGGGTACTCCTGCCCCATCGTGCGCAGGTCGATGCAACTGGTCAGGCGGCGGGCGAGGGAGAGAAAGCGGTTGTTGTCGAACATCGCGCGCGACGGATCGGAGAGCAGGACGCGCACCTTGGCGTACGATCGAGCCAGCACCAGCCGCTTGATCGCCTCGAGGAATGGCTCCTCACCATAGATCATCGGCTCGAGGTCCTGCGTGAAGATCGACAGCAAGCGCTGTGCGGATTTGGCAACCCGGAGGCTCGCCTCGCGCACCTCGGGCATCGTGCTCAAGATCGTGCGCGTGCTGCCGTCCGCGCTGCCGCCGGCGCCATTGACCACAGGACCCTCGTTCGCGCTTCCGGACATATTTCGCTGAGCCTCGTTAAGATGGGCGGACCATCGATCTTCGCCGGGCAAACGACCGAGTGAATCCTACCGTTTGCGATGCCGGGCGGGTGCCGACTGCGTCACGTTTCGCCCCCTTCGCGCGCAGCGACGGCGGCCGGGCGCCGGCGGGTCAGCGGCGACGGCGCGCGAGCGTGGGCGCAAGTCCGAGATAGCTTGCCGGCTCCATGCGCAGCAGGCGCTCCTTTTCCGCCGCCGGCAATTCGAGGGAGGCGACGAATTCGCGCATTGCTGTCCGATCGACCGCGCGGCCGCGCGTGAACGCCTTGAGCCGATCGTAGGCGTCGGGCAAGCCGTTTGCCCGCATTACGGTCTGAATGGCCTCGGCGAGCACCTCCCAGGCGCCGTCGAGATCCTCACGCACCCGCGCCTCGTCGAGTTCCAGTTTGCCCAAACCGGCGCGAAGCGCTGCATAGGCGAGTGCGGCGTGGCCGAGTGCAACGCCAAAATTGCGCAGCACCGTTGAATCCGTCAGATCCCGCTGCCAGCGCGACACCGGCAGCTTCTCCGCAAAATGTCCGAGCAGGGCGTTGGCGATGCCGAGATTGCCCTCGGCGTTCTCGAAATCGATCGGATTGACCTTGTGCGGCATCGTCGAGGAGCCCACCTCGCCGGCGACGACGCGCTGCCGGAAATAACCGATCGAAATGTAGCTCCACATGTCGCGCGCCAGAGCGAGGAGCACCGTATCGGCGCGGATCACCGCGTGCGCATACTCGGCGATCCAATCGTGCGGTTCGATTTGCGTCGTGTACTCGTTCGCTTCGAGCGCCAGCGAGCCGATGAATGCGGCGCTAAGGGCGGGCCAGTCGACCGCCGGCAGCGCCGCGATGTGCGCATTGAAATTGCCGACCGCACCGTTCATCTTGCCGAGGATGCGGATGCGTGCGATGCCGTCGCGCTGCTCCTGCAGACGTGCGGCGAAGTTGGCAAACTCCTTGCCGACCGTTGTCGGCGTCGCGGCTTGTCCGTGCGTGCGGCCGAGCATTCCCGTCGCCGCATGCCGTTCGGCGAGCGCATCGAGCGTCGCCCCGATCTCCTCGAGCATCGGCAGCAGCACCCGGGACCGCGCCGCCTTCAGCATCGAAGCGTAGGCGAGGTTGTTGACGTCCTCCGACGTGCAGCCGAAGTGCACCCACTCCAGCTGCGCCGGCGTCGCGCCGCGGGCGGCCATGCCGTCGCGCAACCAGAGCTCGACCGCCTTGACGTCGTGGTTCGTGCGGGATTCGATCTGCTTGATTGCCGCGACGTCGGTCGCGATCGGGTCGTGCGCCAGGGCGGCGAGCCATTCGCCGCAGCCGGGCGGCAGGTCGGCGAGCGCCATCCGCGCGGGGCCGCCGGCGAGAGCGAGCAGCCACGCGCACTCGACGCGCACCCGCTCGCGCATCAATCCGGCCTCGCTGAATATCTCACGCAGCGTTGCGAGCTTCGTCGCGTAGCGTCCGTCCAATGGCGAGAGGGCATCGATGGGCCGGTTCGACATCGTCGTGGGGTGCCGTCGAATGTTAGAATGCGAACATACTACCGCAATCGACGAATGCCCGCGGAGAAGCGCTTGAATGCCAGATGCGAACGGGTCGCGGCCGATGCCGATGCAGCCGCCTGAAGGCGGGCGGGGCAAATCGCGCTACGACCGGGTGATCGTCCGGCAGGCGCTGCGGCCCCGGCCATCGGGCGCCGACGAGGACATGGAGTGGCTGCCCGGCTCGACGATGGAATTGCGCGCGCGCATCCGCAGCGCGCTGCCGCAGTTGCGGACCGCCGCGGCCGTGCTGGTGCCCTTGATCGAGCGCGATGGTGCATTCTCGGTGCTGCTCACACAGCGTGCTGCGACGCTGCGCGATCACGCCGGCCAGATCGCCTTTCCGGGCGGGCGCATCGAACCGCAGGATGCCGATCCCTGGAGCGCCGCGCTGCGCGAAGCGCAGGAGGAGATCGGTCTGGATCCGGCGGGTGTCGAGTTCGCCGGCTACCTGCCGGACCACCTGATCGTTACCGGCTATCGCGTCACACCGGTGGTCGGATTCGTCGACGGCGGCTACACGCTGCGCGTCGACGCCTCGGAAGTCGAGGACGCGTTCGAGGTGCCGCTGGATTTCCTGTTCGACGAGGCCAACCATAAGACGCGCGTGCGCATGCTTGGCGACGTCAACTTGACGGTGTACGACATTGCCTACGGCGGGCGGCGGATCTGGGGTGCGACCGCCGGCATGCTGATGACCTTGCGCCGGATGCTCGAGCGGCGCGCCGCCGGCTCCGGTTGAGCGCGCCCCGGCGCGCTTGCTGTCGATCGTGGCGCGTCTGCGCTCGGCCCGAGGACGGGGCATGGCTCAGACCTTGAAGCGGATTCCCTGCGCGAGCGGCAGCTCCGTGCTCCAATTGATCGTGGTGGTCTGGCGGCGCATGTAAGCCTTCCAGGCATCGGAGCCGGCTTCACGTCCGCCGCCGGTGTCCTTCTCGCCGCCGAACGCGCCGCCGATTTCCGCGCCGGAGGTGCCGAGATTGACGTTGGCGATGCCGCAATCGCTGCCCTCCGCCGACAGAAAGTGTTCGGCGGCCTGCAGCCGGTCGGTGAAGATCGCGGAGGACAGGCCGTATGCGACCGCGTTGTGCGCCGCCAGCGCCTGCTCCAGCCGCTCGTAGCGCATGAGATACAGGATCGGCGCGAATGTCTCGGTTTGCACGATCGGCATCGACGCGCAGGCGCGCACGATGGTCGGCTCGACGAAATGACCCTGCCGGCTCAGCGCGCGACCGCCGCAGAGCAAGGTGCCGCCCTGCGACTGCGCCGCGGCGACCGACGCGAGGAAACGCTGCACGGCCGAAGCGTCGATCAGCGGCCCCATCAAAGTCGCCGGGTCGAGAGGATCGCCGACGCGCACCTGTCCATACGCGGCCACCAGGCGTCGCTCGAGCTGCGCGTGCACGCTCGCGTCGGCGTACACCCGGCGCGTCGATGTGCAGCGTTGGCCGGCGGTGCCGACGGCGCCGAAGACGATCGCCGGCACGGCCAGATCGAGGTTCGCGCCCGCCTCGACGATGATTGCATTGTTGCCGCCGAGTTCCAGCAGGCTCTTTCCCAGGCGGCCGGCGACACGCATGCCGACGCGGCGGCCGACTTCGGTCGAGCCGGTGAACGACAGCAGCGCCACGCGCCGGTCGTCGGCGAATCTCTCGGCGAGTTCGGTGCCGGCGTCGATGAACATCTGGAAGATCGGCGGCAGGGATTGCCGCTCGAGCACCCGGTTGCAGATCTTTTGCACGGCGATCGCGCACAACGCCACCTTCGGCGAAGGCTTCCATACGGTCGCGTTGCCGCAGATCGCCGCGAGAAACGCGTTCCACGACCAGACGGCGACCGGAAAATTGAACGCCGAGATCACCCCGACGACGCCGAGTGGATGCCATTGCTCGTACATGCGATGTTCGCGGCGTTCCGAGTGCATCGAGGAGCCATAGAGCATGCGCGACTGGCCGACGGCGAAGTCTGCGATGTCGATCATCTCCTGCACCTCGCCGTCGCCTTCGGCCTTGATCTTGCCGTTTTCCAGCGACACCAAGCTGCCCAGCGCGCCCTTGAACCGGCGCAGCTCCTCGGCCATCAGGCGCACCGCCTCGCCGCGCTTCGGCGCCGGCACGCGGCGCCACTGCTGCGCCGCCTCGAGCGCAGCGGCCATGATCTGCTCGTAATCCGCCGCGGTGGCCGCGCGCACGCTGGCGATGCGCCGGCCGGTCGAGGGGTTCATCGACTCGATCCACGCGCCTTCGCCGCGATCGTTCCAGCCGTGCGTGCCGCTCCATGCGCCGCCGTTCTCGGCGCCGATGCCGAGTGTGTGCAGCGCATCGCCGGCCGTCTGCGGCGGCCGCCGGTCCTCGTTGTCGTTCGGCAGGCTCATGGTTCGACACTCCCAGCTAGCGAATCTCGCGCTTCGATGCGGCGGCATTGTGGCGCGCCGCGCCGCGCAACGCCAACCCGCGGCGCAGGATGTGCGCTTTGCGCAGCGGCCGGCGGCTGTGTAGGATCGGCGTCCCATGTCGAAAAGCCCCTTGATGACGAACTGGCATCCCGCGAGCTGGCAGGGCCGGCAGGCAGCGCAGCAGCCGCAGTACCCGAATGCGGCGGCGCTCGCCGTTGCGATCGCGGCGCTCGGCCGGCTGCCGCCGCTGGTCGTCTCCTGGGAGATCGAGGCGCTGCGCTCGAAGCTCGCCGCGGCTGAGCGGGGCGAGCAGTTCCTGCTGCAGGGTGGCGATTGCGCGGAGAGTTTCGAGGACTGTGAATCGGACAATATCGCCCGGCGCTTGAAGATACTGCTGCAGATGAGTCTCGTGCTGCTGCAGGGGCTTAAGAAGCCGGTGATTCGCGTCGGCCGCTTCGCCGGCCAATATGCCAAACCGCGATCGGCCGACACCGAGACCCGCGACGGCATGACGCTGCCCTGCTATCGCGGGGACAACGTCAATCGTCCGGGGTTCAGCCGCGAAGATCGCGAACCGGATCCGGAACTGCTGCTGCGCGGCTACGAGCGTGCCTCGCTCACGCTGAATTTCGTGCGCGCGCTGATCGATGGCGGCTTCGCCGATCTGCATCATCCGGAATACTGGGACCTCGGATTCCTGCGCCACACGCCCCTGCGCGAGGCGTACCAGGGGATCGTCGACTCGATCGCCGAATCGCTCGAGTTTTTCGAGTCGATGAGCGGCCAGCGCGTCCACGCGGCGACGCGCTGCGACTTCTACACGAGCCACGAGGGATTGCACCTGCTGTCCGAACAGGCGCAAACGCGCTACATCGCGCGCCGGCAGTGTTGGTACAACCTGTCGACGCACATGCCGTGGATCGGCATGCGCACCGCGAACCTCGATGGCGCGCACGTCGAGTACTTCCGCGGCATCGCCAATCCGATCGGCGTCAAGGTCGGCGCGGGAATGAGCGCCGAATGGTTGCAGCAACTCGTGCAGGTCCTGAACCCTCAGGGGCTGCCGGGCCGATTGACGCTGATCCACCGCTTCGGCAGCCGGGAAATCGAGCAGCGGCTGCCGGAGATGATCAATGCGGTGCGGGGCTGCGGCGCGCGCGTGCTCTGGGTCTGCGATCCGATGCACGGCAACACCGAGACGACGGCCGGTGGAATCAAGACGCGGCGTTTCGAGAACATTCTCGCCGAGGTCGAGGCCGCGTTCCGCATCCACGAGGAAGGCGGGTCGATGCTTGGCGGCGTGCACATCGAATTGACCGGCGACGACGTCACGGAGTGCATCGGCGGAGCACGCGGGCTGGCAGAGGCGGATCTGGCGAGAGCCTACAAATCGGCGGTGGATCCGCGGCTGAATGCGGAGCAGTCGCTCGAGCTCGCGATGCGGATCGCGCAGCGGGCCCGCTCCGACCGCCGCACGGCCGCCCGGGGCGCGAAACCGGCACCTCGAGGGCGCGCCTGAGTCGCGCTGTTGATAGAAATAATAGTATATATATCAATTATTTAAGTTAATATCCTCGATTTCACTGAAATCAATGGCCGGCGATTTTTGAATTCGCGGCTTGCCTCGATGCCCGCAGGTGTTATCCTGCCGGCGTACCGCTCCCGCCCGCTGAACTTTGCAGCGCCGAGTTGACCCGGGACCTCTTTGCGAGACCCCGCGCAACCGCCCTCGACGCGCAGTGAGTTTCGGGCTGACGCCATGGAATTTTTGCCTCACGGGCTTGTCTCACGAGGTCTGCGAGGGGCAAGAAACGGTCAGCGAGGCTCAGCTGGAGTCATTGAGCCGAGGTTGGATTGCGCTCGGGTTAGTCCAAAGTCCAGGCGCGATCGATGGCGGGCTACGCGGCATCCCCGCGTAGCCCGTTTTTTCTCGTCAGCAACGCTTCACTCGATGAACATCGCCTACGACCCTGCCTGCCGCCGGTGTCCGCGACTCGCAGGCTTCCTCGACGAGGTCAAACGTGAGCGGGCCGACTATTTCTGCAAGCCCGTACCGCCTTTCGGCGACCCGCGCGCCCGCTTGCTGATCGTCGGGCTCGCACCGGGCAAGCACGGCGCGAACCGCACGGGGCGGCCCTTCACCGGCGACCATGCGGGTATCCTGCTGTACGCGACGCTGCACCGCTTCGGATTCGCCACCGCGCCGCAGTCCGTGCGTCACGACGACCGTCTCGAATTGCACGGCGCCCGCATCACCAACGCCGTCAAGTGCCTGCCGCCGCAGAACAAGCCGCGCCCGGCGGAAGTGGCGACCTGCAACGCGTTTCTGCGCGCGGAGCTCGCGGCGAGCGGCGAGGCGCGCGTCATTCTCGCGCTCGGTGCAATCGCGCACGGGGCCGTGCTGCGCGCGTGCGGCCTGAAGGCCGGAGCCCACCGGTTCGCGCACGGCGCATTGCACCGGCTGGGCGAACGGCTGTTGCTGGATTCGTATCATTGCAGCCGCTACAACACCCAGACCCGCCGTTTGACCCCCGAGATGTTCGACGCCGTCGTCGCGCGGGCCGCGCAGCTCGCCGCATGAACGCGGACTCGATGCCGGCCGGCCGGCCGCCTTTCGACGCGAAGTCGTTCGTCGAGGCACTGCCGGGCAGGCCGGGCGTGTACCGGATGCTCGACGAAGCCGGCACGATCCTCTACGTCGGCAAGGCACGCAACCTCAAGAACCGCGTGGGCTCGTACTTCCAACCGAGCAACGTCCAGCCGAAAGTGCAGGCGCTGCTCGGCAAAACCGCCGCGATGGAGGTGACGATCACGAACTCGGACACAGAGGCGCTGCTGCTCGAGCTCAACCTGATCAAGCGACACCGGCCACGCTTCAACGTGATTCTGCGCGACGACAAGAGCTTCCCATACCTGCGCTTCTCGACCGATCATGCGTTCGCGCGGCTCTCCTTGTACCGCGGGTCGCGCAAGGAGCCGGGCCGGTATTTCGGGCCCTACCCGTCGGCCGGCGCGGTGCGTGAGACCCTGAACCAGCTGCAGAAGCTCTTTCGCCTGCGCAACTGTGAGGACGGGATGTTCGCAAACCGTTCGCGGCCCTGCCTGCAGTACCAGATTCGGCGCTGCACCGGACCCTGCGTCGGCCTGGTGTCGAAGGAGGGCTACGCCGCGGACGTGCAGGCGGCGATCAAGGTGCTCGAGGGGCGCAACGAAGAGGTCAACCGCGACCTGGCGGGCCGCATGGAGGCAGCCGCGCAGCGCATGGACTACGAGGAAGCGGCGAAGGTTCGCGATCAGCTCGCGGACCTGCGCAGCACGCAGGCGCGACAGATCGTGACCGCGGATCCGCACCATGACGCCGACGTGATTGCGCTCGCACCCGGCAACGGCGAGTTCTGCATCGCGCTGATGTTCATCCGCGCCGGCCGCAGCCTCGGCAGCACGACCTTCTTCGCGCGCGCACCGCTCGCCGAGCCCCCGGAGGTGCTGGCGGCGTTCATCGCCCAATACTACGCGGAGCGCGAGCCGCCCGCGGAAATCATCGTCGAACAAGCGGTCGAGGAGCGGGGCGTCCTCGAGGCGAGTCTCGGCGCGCGCGCCGGACATCGCGTGCGGATTGCCTCGAAGGTGCGCGGGATCCGCGCGCGCTGGCTGGCGATGATGCGCGAGAACGCCGCGCAGGCGGTGAAGATGCGCGGCCTCGCGCGCGCGAGCATCGAGGCGAACCTGGAGTCCTTGCGCGAGGTGTTCGGCCTCGAGCGCACGCCGCAGCGGCTCGAGTGTTTCGACATCAGCCATACGGGCGGCAGCGACACCGTCGCCTCCTGCGTCGTGTTCGGTGTCGACGGACCGCGCAAGAGCGAGTACCGCCGGTTCAACGTGAGCGAGATCCAGCCGGGCGACGATTACGCGGCGATGTACCAGGCGCTGACGCGTCGCTACAAACGCGTGCACAGCGGCGAGGTGCCGGCGCCGGACGTGCTGTTGATCGACGGTGGCAAGGGGCAGCTCGCCCAGGCGGCGCGCGTGCTCGCCGAACTCGACGTGCGCGGCATCACGCTGATCGGCGTTGCGAAGGGGCCCGACAGGCGGGCCGGGCAGGAACAGCTGTTCTTGTTGGGCCGCGATTCGCCGACTATACTTGCGCCGGACTGCGGTGCGCTGCACTTGATCCAGCGCGTGCGCGACGAGGCACACCGGTTCGCGATCGCGGGTCACCGCCGCAAGCGCGCCAAGCGTCACAGCGAATCGATCCTCGAAACGATTCCGGGTTTGGGACCGGTCAAGCGTCGCGAGCTACTGAAGCAATTCGGTGGGCTGCAGGGGGTGCTGCGTGCCGGTGTCGAGGACTTCTTGCGGATACGCGGTCTCGGCCGGCATCTCGCCGAGGTAATCTATGAGCACCTCCACCCCGGCGGCTGACCGCAGACGCTGGATGCACCTGCCGAATGCGCTGACCTGGCTGCGCATTCTGATGGTCCCGGCGATCGTGGCGCTGTTCTATCTGCCGTACTGGTGGGCGGATCCCGCGGCCTGCGCCGGCTTCGCGTGCGCCGGCATCACCGATTCCCTCGACGGCTACTACGCGCGCAAGCTCGGCCTGACCTCCCGCCTCGGCGCGTTTCTCGATCCCGTCGCGGACAAGCTGATCGTCGTCTGCGCCTTGGTGCTGATCGTCAGCCGCGATCCACGCTGGTACCTGGTGATCGTCGCGATCGTGATCATCGGCCGGGAGATCGCGGTCTCGGCGCTGCGCGAATGGATGGCGGAGATCGGCGCACGCGGCCGGGTGGCGGTCTCCGCCTGGGGCAAGACCAAGACGATCATGCAGATCGTCGGCCTGTCGTTCCTGCTCTTCCGGCGCGATCTGTTCGGTATCCCGATCTACCAGATCGGCGTCATTCTGACGGTGATCGCCGCGGTCCTGACGCTCTGGTCGATGATCTTGTACCTGCGCCTCGCATGGCCGGAACTGCGCGACAGCTCCAGGCGCTAGCGGTTCGCGGGCACGCCGCCGTTCTTGACTACTGCCGACGCGGCCCTACAATTGCCGGTCTGTTCAGGGCGGGAATAGCTCAGTTGGTAGAGCGCAACCTTGCCAAGGTTGAGGTCGCGAGTTCGAGCCTCGTTTCCCGCTCCAGATTCGCGCAATAGAACCCCGGCTCGGCCCGGGGTTCGACGTTTTGAGACCCGGGCTAGGTGGCAGAATGGTCATGCAGCGGCCTGCAAAGCCGCGTACGCCGGTTCGATTCCGACCCTAGCCTCCACACCCGTTCGCCGCGTTGCTGAGCGATGCGTCGTACGCGATCCATCGGCCGACGCCGTGGTGCCCCGGGCCGGAGTCGAACCGGCACAGCCTTGCGGCCAACGGATTTTCTGCTCCTCGACGGCTTTCGCCGCCGCGCATCGCGCGTTCGAGGCCCGGAGTGCGCCACGGCCGTGACGGCCGAATCCCGACCGCTTTAGGCCCCCGCCGTCCACTCTCTACACCTGCCGGTGCGAACTGCGGCGCACCGGATTGGCTCGGCGTTGCCGCGGGCTTCGGCCCAGGGGGTTCGCCGACTTTGACGGGATCCAGCGGGGCGTTTCCCTCCCCGCCGCTCAATTTCAATCCAAGTCCGTTGCGTCTACCAATTTCGCCACCGGGGCGCGTCGCTAGTCTACCGGGTGCGGCGGCCCGGATCCTAGCGGGATCGGCGGGCGCGACATCGTCGATCGTCGTGGTGGCCTCAACTGATTGATTTCGCTAAGCTCGCCGCCACATGAACGGCAGCCCTGACGATGCATGATCCGCGCTGCGCATTGGCCGCGGAAACGATCCACGTCTGGCGCGGCGAGCGCCACGTGTTGCGCGGCGTGAGTTTCGCCGTCGAACCCGGGCAATTGCTGCATGTGTTCGGCCCGAACGGCGCCGGAAAGACGACGCTCCTGCGTGTGGTTTGCGGCTTGCTGCGTCCCGAGCAAGGCCGAATCCTGTGGGCGGCGCGGCCGATTCAGACCGTCCAGGCCGAGTACCAAGCGGCGATGGCCTACGCTTCGCACGAGGCGGCGCTGAAGGCGGATCTGACTGCGCTCGAGAATCTGCGCTATGCGGTCGGTTTGAAGCGGCGCGTGCAGGACGGGGAATTGCGCACGGCTCTCGAGCGGACCGGCGTCGGCGCTTGCGCGGATTTGCCGGCGCGCGTGCTGTCCGCCGGACAGCGGCGGCGGGTTGCGCTGGCGAGGGTGCTGGCGGTGCGCGCCCGGCTATGGCTGCTCGACGAGCCGTTCGCGAATCTCGACACCAAAGGCACGGAACTCATGGGCGGGTTGCTCGAGCAGCACATCGCCGCGGGCGGCTCGGCGCTTGTAGTCGCGCACCATGCGCTGCAACTCGGCTGCGCGATCGGGCGGCTGGGGCTGTCGTCATGAGCGTCGGCGTGTTCCGGGCCATGGCCTTGATCCTGCGGCGTGAACTGCGTCTCAGTTTTCGCCGCCCGGACCAACTGTTGCAGCCGCTCGTGTTCTTCCTGATCGTGACGACCCTATTTCCCCTCGCATTGAGTCCGCTGCTGTCGCTGCTCAGAGACATGGCGCCGGGCGTACTTTGGGTCGCCGCGCTGCTATCCTCGCTGCTGTCGATCGAAAGCCTGTTCAAGGCGGACGCGGATGATGGAACCTTGGAGCAGTTGGCGTTGTCTGGACAACCGTTGGAGGCCATCGTGATCGCGAAGACCCTCGCGCACTGGTTGCTGAGCGGCGCCGCCTTGGTCGCGATCTCGCCGCTGGTCGCGACCGCCCTCGCGATACCGGCAGCCGCGTTCGGCACGATGCTCGCAAGTCTCGCGTTGGGTACGCTCACGCTCAGCTGGCTCGGTGCGATCGGCGCGGGGTTGACCGTCGGCCTGCGCCGCGGCAGCGTGTTGCTGTCGCTGATCGTGCTGCCGCTCGCGATGCCGTTGTTGATCTTCGGCGCGAGCGCGACCGATCGCGCGATCGGCGGCGAGAATCCGGCTGGAGCCATGTTGTTTCTCGCAGCCTTGTGCCTGTTCACGTGCAGTCTCGCGCCGTTGGCGGCGTCTGCTGCATTGCGCATCACGCTGGAATGACCGAGGGCGGCTCGCGGATCAACATGTGGACGTGGTTTTACAAGCTCGCCTCGCCGCCATACGCGTACCGGACCGCCGAGGCGCTGATGCCATGGTTCTTCGCGGTCGCGGCGGGTATGATCGGCTATGGCCTCATCGACGGGCTGGTCTTCGCGCCACCGGATTATCAGCAAGGGGATGCCTTCCGCATCATCTACGTGCACGCACCGAGCGCGTGGCTGTCGCTGTTCGCCTACTCGACGATGGCGATCGCCGGCGCGATCGCCTTGATCTGGCGGATCAAGGTGGGTCATGCGGTCGCCGCTGCCGCCGCGCCGATCGGCGCCTCGTTCACGCTGGCCGCGCTCGTCACCGGCTCGCTCTGGGGACGGCCGATGTGGGGTACGTACTGGGTTTGGGATCCGCGACTGACCTCCGAGTTGATCCTGCTGTTCCTCTATTTCGGTGTGATCTCGTTGCGCCAGGCGTTCGAGGATCCCGTCCGCGGCGACCGCGCGGCGGCCTTGCTCGGGATCGTCGGCTTCGTCAACGTCCCAATCGTGCACTTCTCCGTTTATTGGTGGAATTCGCTGCACCAGGGCGGCACCGTCATGCGGCTCGGCAAGCCGGAGATGCCGGGCAGCATGCTGTGGCCCCTGCTCGCGATGCTCTGCGGATTCATGTGCTTCTTCGGCGCCGTGCTGTGCATGCGGCTGCGCGGCGAGATCCTCGGTCGCGAACGCCAGTCCGCCTGGGTGCGTGAGGCGGTCAAGGCATGATGCGCACGAATTTTTGGCAGATGGGCGGTTACGCGCGCTTCGTCTGGCCGAGCATCGGCTTCGCGCTGTGCATGTTGTTATGGAACGTTTGGTCCGCGCGGCGCCATTACGCGCGGGCGCTGCTGCGAGTGCGGCGCGCGTTGGCGATGGCGAGGAGCGAGGAGTGATGACACCGCGCCGCAAGCGCCTGCTGGTCGTTCTGGGGATCCTCGGCGGCGTCTCGGCGTCGGTCGCACTCGCGGTCGTCGCCGGGCGCCAGAACATCAGCTTCTACTACGATCCGACGCAGGTCGTGCTCGGCAAGGCGCCGGCCGCCAAGCGCTTCCGCATCGGCGGCCTGGTGATGAAGGGCAGCGTCGAGCGCAAGCCCGGGGACTTGACGGTACACTTCGTCCTGACGGATTACGCCCATCAGGTCCCGGTCAAGTACACCGGCGTGTTGCCGGACTTGTTTCGCGAGGGGCAGGGCATTATCGCGCAAGGCCAGATGGGACCCAACGGCGTGTTCGTCGCGGACCAGGTGCTCGCGAAGCACGACTCGAAATACATGCCGCCCGAGGTGGCGGCCTCTCTGAAGCGCAAGGGCGCACCGAGCCCGCCGGGCTGACGGTCCGGCGCGAGGAATTGCGGCGATGATTCCAGAACTCGGCATGTTCGCATTGATTCTCGCGCTGCTGCTCAGCACGGCGCAGGCCTTCTTCGGCCTGGTCGGCGCGTGGCTCGAGAGGCCCGCGTGGATGGCCGTCGCGCGACCTGCGGTCGCGGGCCAGTTCGTATTCGTCGCGATGAGCTTCGGTTGCCTGGTCCATTCGTTCGTGGTCAATGATTTCTCGGTCCTTTACGTCGCGAACAACTCCAATACGGATCTGCCGCTCTTTTATCGGGTCACGGCGGTGTGGGGGGCGCACGAGGGCTCCTTGCTGCTGTGGATCATGATCCTGTCGATCTGGAACCTCGCCGTGGCGGCGTTCAGTCGCGGATTGCCCGCGCGGTTCGCGAGCCGTGTCCTCGGCGTGCTCGGCACGGTGAGCAGCGGCTTCATGTTGTTCACACTGTGGACGTCGAATCCGTTCAAGCGCCTGCTGCCGGCGGCGCCGAACGGCGCGAGCCTGAATCCGATCCTGCAGGACGTTGCGCTGTCGATTCATCCGCCGATGCTCTATATGGGCTATGTCGGCTTCTCGGTCGCGTTCGCCTTCGCGATCGCGGCGATGCTCGAAGGACACTTGGATCAGGCCTGGGCGAAATGGACTCGTCCTTGGACGATCGCCGCCTGGATCTTCCAGACCATCGGCATCACGCTCGGCAGTTGGTGGGCCTACTACGAGCTCGGCTGGGGTGGCTGGTGGTTCTGGGACCCGGTCGAGAACGCCTCCTTCATGCCGTGGCTGGTCGGCACGGCCTTGATTCACTCCTTGAGCGTTACCGAGAAGCGCGGGATCTTCAAGAGCTGGACGCTGCTGCTGGCGATTTTTGCGTTCTCGCTGAGCTTGATCGGCACCTTCCTGGTGCGTTCCGGCGTGCTCGTCTCGGTGCACTCGTTCGCGACCGATCCGAAGCGCGGCATGTTCATCCTCGCGGGCCTCGTGGTCACGATCGGCACTTCGCTCGCGCTGTATGCCTGGCGCGCGCCCAAGCTGTACGCGCCCGGCGGATTCGAGCTCTTCTCGCGCGAATTCTTCCTGCTGGTCAACAACGTCCTGCTGGTTTGTGCGGCGGGTCTGGTGCTCTGGGGCACGCTCGCACCGCTGTTCTACCAGCTGCTCGGCATCGGCAGGATCTCCGTCGGTCGCCCGGTCTTCAATCTGATGTTCCTGGTGCCGATTTTGCCGATGCTCGCCTTCCTCGCCGTCGGCATGCACGCCGCATGGCGCCGCGGCAAGCTCACCGTCGCGGCCAAACCCCTCTGGTGGCTGCTCGCGGCAGGTGTGTTGCTCGCGCTCGCGATCGAACGTCTTGGCTACGGCTCCGTCCACTGGGTCTCCCTGATTGGTTTCGCCTTCGGCTTCTGGATCATTTTCTCCGCGCTGCTCGAGCCTCTGCAGCGCTGGCGCCAGGGTCAGAAGCTCACCGTCGCGCTCGTCGGCATGACGATTGCGCACATCGGCGTCGGCATGTTCGCGATCGGGGTGAGCGGCGCCTCGACCTACAAGATCGAGAAGGACGTCGCGTTGCACCCCGGGCAGACCTTCTCGATCGCCGGCTACGACTTCAAGTTCGTTTCGACGAGCAACGTGTTCGGGCCGAACTATGAGGCCGTGCAGGGTCTGATCCGCGTCACGCGTGACGGACGGCCGGTGGTGACGCTGCGGCCGCAGAAGCGGCACTTCGCTGTGCAACAGGTGGACAACAGCCATGCGGCAATCTCCTTCAACTTGACCCGTGACCTGTTCGTCGCGATGGGTAATTCGCTCGGCGGCGGTGCCTGGAGCCTGCGCATTCAGTACAAGCCGCTCGTGCGCTACGTCTGGCTCGGCGCACTCGTGATGGCGGTCGGCGGCATCGTCGCGGCGAGCGACCGGCGGTATCGCCTCAGGGCCCACGCGGGGGCCACCGTGCAGGTCGGCGCACCGCCGAATCCCGATCCGAAGCCGACGCCGGGTGTCGCCTGATGTGGAAGTACCTGCTGCCGTCGGTCGCGTTCCTCGGCTTGATCGTGCTGTTCGCGCTCGGCTTGAACCAGAAGCGCGACATCAATTACCTGCCCTCGCCGCTGATCGGCAAACCGGCGCCGCAGTTCACGCTGTCCGACGTCCTCGAGCCGAATCGCACTGTCAGCAACCGCGCATTGCGCGGCCACGTGTACCTGTTCAACGTCTGGGCGACCTGGTGTGCGGCCTGCCGCGAGGAGCAGCACGCACTGCTCGAGATCGCCCAACAGCACGTCGTGCCGATACTCGGGCTCGACTGGAACGACCAGCGCAGCCGAGCGCAGGAGTGGCTGCGGGATCTCGGCAATCCCTATCAGGGGGTCGGTTTCGACGAGAACGGTCGCGTAGCGATCAACTGGGGCGTCTACGGCGCGCCCGAGACTTATCTCATCGACCGGCAGGGTCGTATTTTGTTCAAGCACATCGCGCCCATGACGATGCAAGTTTGGAACAAGCAATTCCTGCCGCGGATCGCGGCGGCGCGGCGGGGCGGAGCGTGATCCGGTGGTCGCCCGCGATTCGCGGCACATGCATCGCCGTGGTGCTCGCCGCGGGAATCTGTCTCGGCGGGCAGGCGCGGGCGGCGGGCCTGTACGAGCACGGCGAACTGGCGAATCCGGCGCTGGAGACGCGCTACGAACACATCACGCGACGCTTGCGCTGCCTGGTCTGCCAGGACGAGACCGTGGCGGACTCGGATGCGCAACTCGCGGCGGAGTTGCGCGCCGAAGTCCGGCAGATGCTCCTCGCCGGTCGCAGCGATGCGCAGATCTACGGCTTCATGAAGGCCCGCTATGGCGAGTTCGTGCTCTATGATCCGCCGGTCGATGCGCGCACGATCTTCATCTGGGGCGCCCCGTTCGCCCTGTTGCTCATCGGCGCCGTGGTGATCTACCGGGTCGTGCGCGTCAGATCGCAGATGCCCCTCGACGACGAGCCCGCAGCGGGACCCACATAGCATGCTGCCATTTCTGTTCATCGCGGCCGCGATGACCGCGATCGCGGTCGCTGCGGTCGCCGTTCCGCTCCTCCAGGACCGGCGCAATCGCATCATCGCCGCGGTGGCGGCGCTGATCCTGGTCGGCGCGGCCGGCGGGTTGTACGCGTCATGGTCGACCTGGAACTGGAGCGCGCCGGCGCAACCGGCCTCCATGCCGATGAGCCCGCAGATCGCGGCGATGATTGCCAAGCTCGAGAAGCACATGCACGAGCATCCCGACGATCGGCGGGGCTGGGTGATGCTCGGCCGTTCCTATGTAGCCACGGGACGGCTGGATGAGGCGATCCTCGCGTTCGACCGGGCGCTCACTTTGAGTCAGGGCAAGAGTCTCGAGGCGACCATCGGTTACGGCGAGGCCCTGAGTCTGCAGGCCGGCGGCGAGATCACGCCGCAGGCCGCGCAGCTGTTCGAGCAGGCCGTGACGATGGCGCCGACCAATCCGCAGGCGCTGCTGTATGGCGGCTTTGCCGCCGCCGTCCGCGGCGACGACGCGCTCGCCCGCAGTCGCTGGCAGGCGCTGATCGCGATGAATCCGCCGGCGCCCGTCGTCAAGCTGCTGAACGCCCGAATCGCCGATCTCGGACCGTCGCCGCCGACACCGCCATCGCAGGAATCGCCGACGGCGACCGCGGCTGGCGCCGCGACGGCTGCAGCCCCTGCGTCGGTGACGATCCGGTTGGCGATCACGCCCGCCCTGCGGCGTCGCCTCAAGGCGCACGCGACGCTGTTCGTGTTCGCCGCGGAACCCGGCGTGCAAGGACCGCCGCTCGCGGTCAAGCGCCTGAGCACCGCGGCGATCGGTAAGACGGTGGAACTGTCGAGCGCCGATTCGCTGGTTCCCGGCCGTGTGCTCGCGGTCGGCGAGCATGTGCTGTTGACGGCGCGCGTGAGCTTCGACGGCCGAGCGCTGCCCGCCGCCGGCGACCTGTACGGCGAGCTGCGGTACGAGGTCGAACCGCATGGCAGCGCGCGGCTCCTCATCGACCGCATCGAACCATAGGCGACGGCCATGAGCACGGTAAAGGGACTCTTCTGCGGGCGGATCAGCGCGGAAAACCTGTTGCCGTATCCGCGCTTGCCGGACAAGGATCGCGAAGCGCTCGGCTTGATGGTCGAGGCGATCGACCAGTTCCTCGCGCCGAGGCATGCCGATTTCAAGCTCTGGGACCGCGAGGGGGCACAGCCGGCGCAGTTCATCCAGGGACTGCGGGATCTGGGTATGTTCGGTTTGATCATTCCGGAGGAATTCGGCGGCGTCGGCTTGTCGAACGCCGGCTATGCGCGCGTCCTCTCCCAGAGTAGCCGTCACGACAGCTCGGTGTCGCTCACCATCGGCGCGCATAGCTCGATCGGCATGAAGGGGATCCTGCTGTTCGGCACGGCCGAACAGCAGGCGCGCTACCTGCCGAAGCTCGCGAGCGGCGAGATGGTCGCGGCGTTCTGCCTGACCGAGTCCGCGGCGGGCTCCGACGCGGCCTCGATTCACACGCAGGCGCAAAGGAGCGAGGATGGCAGTTGGCTGCTGAACGGGGAGAAAATCTGGATCACGAACGGCGGGATCGCCGATCTGTACACGGTGTTCGCGCGCACGTCGTCGGCCGCCGGCAAGATCACCGCCTTCATCGTCGAGGCCCGGTGGCCCGGAGTCAGCCACGGGCGCCACGAGGACAAGATGGGTATTCGCGCCTCCTCGACGACGACGGTGAGCTTCGAGAACGTGCGCGTGCCGCCGGAGAACGTGCTCGGCGAGGAGGGCATGGGCTTCAAGGTGGCCATGGCGATCCTGAACAGCGGACGCACGGGCCTCGGCGGCGGCACGGTCGGCGGCATGAAGGCGCTGCTCGCGCTCGCGGCCGAACAGGCCAAGACGCGCACGCAGTTCGGCCATCCGATCGCGCAGTACGATCTGATCCGGGAGAAGCTCGCGCAGATGACCCTCGACTGCTTCGCTGCGGAGAGCGTCGTCTGGATGGTCGCGCACTACATCGATTCCGGGGACGACGACTATTCGATCGAGGCGGCGATCAGCAAGGTGTTCGCCAGCGAGGCGATGCAACGCACAGCCTACGAGGCCTTGCAGATCGCCGGTGGCGGCGGGTTCATGCGCGATTACCCCTACGAGCAGGCCGTTCGCGACAGCCGCATACTGACGATCTTCGAGGGCACCAATGAGGTCCTGCGGCTGTACATCGCGCTGTCCGGCCTGAAGGAACTCGGCCGCTCCTTCGGCGACCTGCGATCGGCGCTCGACGACATCTTCAATCATCCGATCAAGGGCTTCGGCCTGCTCGGCGATTACGCCGAAAAGCGCCTGACGCAGGCGACCGGAATCGGCCGCGACCGGATCTCGGCGCAGGTGCCGGCGTCGCTGCGTGGTGCCAGCGAAATCTACGAGAGGTACACGCTGGAACTCGCGAAAGCCGCCGATTTCGTCCTGCGCAAGCACGGCAGGGGAATTGCCGACCGGCAGTTCGAATTGAAGCGCATCGCCGATCTGGCGATCGATCTGTTCGTCGGTCTTTGCGTCCTCGCCCGCGCCGCCGCGCTCGATGGCGAGGCAGGCCGCGGGCCGCAGGCGGCCGCGATCGCCGGCATGTTCGCGGAACAGGCCAAGCGACGCATGGCGGCGACGATACGGCGAATCACGCGCAACGAGGATGCGGCGGTGCGCGCCCTGGCTGACTACGTGCTGGATGAGGGTGGCTACCCCTGGGACGTGCTTTGAGGGCCATGCGCGCGGTCGCGCCGTCCGAGGCGCGGCGGCGCGTGGCTGCTCACCGCAACCGCCGATGACCCGGTCAGGTGCGCTTCGACGCCGGCGAGAAGCTGCTCGAGCAACTCCGTCGCGATTTGTAGCTTCACAGGCTCGACGCTCGCGAGGATCTCGCGGCGAAACGCTTCGGCCTCCGCGTGCAGTTTGGCGTAGAGGCGGCGGCCGGACTCGGTCAGGGCGACGCGCTTGATCCGCCGATCCGTTGCCGAGGGCTCGCGCAGGACCAGTTGCGCCGTCACCAGCCGGTCGATCATCGCGACCACCGTCGCGGCCTCCACGCCGAGTTTGTCGGCGATTGCCGATTGCGACGGAGGAGTCCTGGCCTTGGCGACGACGGCGATCGCCATCCAGCCCGCCTGGCTGATGCCGAGGTGTTTGAGGCGCCGGTTGAGCGCCTGGCGCCATGCTCTGGCCGTGCCGTGCAGCGCCGCCGCGAATCGCTCTTCGGTGCCGCTCATGATCTTTGCCAGGCCGACAAATAGTTAGAAGTCTAATGAATATACCATGGATCGACCGCCCGGGGGGAACGCGCGCGCACGCGCGTTGTCCACCCAGCAACGACGCCAAGGACAATGGGAGCCTTCTCGATGGACACGATTTCCCTGACGCCCTGGAAAATCGACGGTGAAGGCGTTCTGCCGCAGCGCTCGGCAACGGACGGCGAATCGATCGGCCACGACGATCCAGCCGTTCTCGCGATCACCGACTTCACCCGCGAGGCGCCGATAACCGTCGAGGACGAGCGGCCGATCGACACGGCGCTCGAAGACATGGCGCGCTTCGGCGTGCGCGCGCTGCTCGTCGTGCGCGAGCGACGCATCGTCGGCATGATCACCTCGTACGACATACAGGGCGAACGGCCGCTGCAGTTCCTGCAGAATTCCAATTACAATCATCACCGCGACATCCGGGTCGGGCACATCATGACGTCGTGGTCGGAGCTTCTCGCCCTTCGATGGAGCGACGTGCAGGCGGCGCGTGCCGGCGATCTGCTCGAGTTGCTGCGGCATGCAGGCTTGACCCATCTGCTGGTCGTCGAACGGCGAGCGGACCGCAAGGTGGTCGTGCGCGGTTTGGCCTCGCGCGCACGGCTCGAGCGCCAGCTGCGCGCCCAGGGCCCCGGCATGGTGCCGCAATCCCTCAGCGCGCAGACCGGCTCCTGACCCGGTAGTAGAGCGGCAATCCGGCGACGAACAACGCGCAACCCCAAAGGTTCGCGGCCCGGCCGGCCCCGGCAATCGCCCACAGCGAATAGATCGTCGCGGCGATCCCGAGCGCCGTCAACGGTCCCCGGCGGAGGCGCGCACCGGCCATTCTGCCGGTCCACGTCAGGCGCAGCAGCGCGAGCGCGCAAACTCCGTACATCACGACGCATGCGCTGGTCGACAGCAGGATCATGAACGTGAAGACGTCGACCATGGAGCCGCGATCGTTCATCAGCAACAAGGCGCTCACCAGCGCGCTGCCGAACAGCAACGCGCGGACGGGTGTGCCGCGCGCCGATTCGCGCGCGAAGAATTGCGGAAAGGCGTGGTTGCGTGCCATCGCGTACGGCAGCTCGCCCTGCAGCAGGATCCAGCCGTTCAGCGCACCGATCGCACTGACGGCCGCGAACGCGCTCACCAGCGGCGCGCTCCATCCGCCCCAGAGCGCGCCCGCCAAATCGGCGAACGGCGCGTTCGAGCGGGCGAGAACCGCCGCGGGCTCGAGCAACAGCACCGCCCCGGAGGCCGCGGCGCACAGGAGCGCGGTCGCCACGGCGCCGATCCAAGTCGCGGCCGGAATGGTGCGCGCCGGATCGCGGACCTTGTCGGCCGGCACGGTTGCCGATTCCAAGCCGAGCAGTGCGAACAGCACCATCGTCGCCGCGGTGGTGACGGCACCGAAGGAAAGCGGCGCCGTGGCGGCTGTGGCCGCGAGATCATGCCGGCGCAGGACGAACGGCGCGGCGGCGGCCACGGCGATCAAGGGCAGCACTTTGAGCACGGTCGTCACCGATTGCACCCATCCCGCGGCCTTGATCCCGTAGCAGTTCACCCAGGTCAGCGACCACAGAATCGACAGCGTGAGGACCAGCGGCGCTCCTCGCACCGTGCCGATCCACGGCAACAAGGACATGAGATAGCTGACCGCGCCGACGGCGATCGCGGCGTTGCCGACCCAGATCGAGACCCAGTAGCCCCAGGCGACCAGGAACGCGATCAAGGGTCCGAACGCCTCATGGGTGTAAGCGTAGGGTCCGCCGGCATCGGGATGCGCGCGGCTCAATTGCACGTACATCAGCGCGAGCAGGATCGCGCCGCAGGCTGCGAGTGCCCACGCAATCAGGCTGTTCAAGCCGTAGGGTGCGAGCGAGGCGGGGAGCAGGAACACCCCGCCGCCGATCGAGTTGCCGATGACGAGGGCGACGCACGCCCATAGACCGAGCCGTTGCCGGCGCGCGCCGGATTCCAGGCGCATCGGCGATCCGTCGCTGTGGGGGTCGTTGACGGATCGCACTGCGCAAGCCTAGACGAGAACCGCGGTCAAATCAAAAGCGGGGTGAGGCGGTGTATCATTTCCCGGCGATGGCCCGCTGATCCTTCAGGAACGCCGGTGAAGAATGCAAGAATCATAACGCCCTTGCCGGGGCCGCTCGCCCGGGAGTTGATCGCGCGCGACGCCGCGGTCGTGTCGCCGGCGTATTCACGCGATTATCCGTTCGTGATGGCGCACGGCCGGGGTGCCGAGGTGTGGGACGTCGACGGCAACCGCTTCCTCGACTTCGCGGCCGGGATCGCGGTTTGCAGCACGGGTCACAGCCATCCGGCGGTGGTGCAGGCGGTCAAGGACGCCGCGGACCGGTTCCTGCACATCTCCTCGGACTTCTGGCACGAGGGCCAGGTACGCCTCGCGGAGCGGATGGCGCAACTCGCGCCGATGAAGGAGCCGGTCATGAGCTTCTTCGCACAGTCCGGCACCGAGAGCGTCGAGGCGGCCCTGAAGCTCGCCCGGCACGCGACGGGCAGACCGCGGTTCATCGCCTTTCTCGGCGGCTTCCATGGGCGGACGATGGGTTCGCTCGCCTTCACCGCGAGCAAGTACACTCAGCAGAAGGGCTTCTTCCCGACGATGCCGGGCGTCACGCACGTACCCTATCCGAACCCCTACCGGCCGCTGTTCGCGGGCGACGAGTCGGGGGAAGCGACTCTGCACTACGTCGAACGGACGCTCTTCGCGAGCAACCTGCCGCCCGGCGAGATCGCCGCCGTGCTCGTCGAGCCGATCCAGGGGGAAGGCGGCTACATCGTGCCGCCTGACGGCTTCCTCGCCGGACTGCGGGCGCTGTGCGACCGGCACGGAATCCTGCTGATATTCGACGAGGTGCAGTGCGGCGTCGGGCGCACGGGCCGGATGTTCGCCAGCGAGCACTGGGGGGTCGCGCCCGACATCGTCACGCTCGCCAAGGGACTCGGCTCGGGGCTGCCGATCGGCCTGATGCTCGCGAAGCGCTCGATCATGGAGCGTTGGCCGCGGGGTGCGCACGGCAACACCTTCGGCGGCAATCCCCTGTGCTGCGCGGCGGCGCTCGCGACCCTGGATCTGGTAGAGGCGCAATATCGCGAAAACGCGGCGCGCGTCGGCCGGCACTTCATGCAGCGCCTGCGCGATCTCGCCGCGAGACACGCGGTGATCGGCGAGGTGCGGGGCAAGGGGCTGATGATCGGCATGGAACTGGTGACCGACCGCGGGAGCCGGACGCCGGCGACGGCGTTGTGCGAGGCGGTGGTCACGCGCGCATTCCACAACGGCTTGCTGCTGCTCGCCTGCGGCACGAGCACCGTGCGCTTCATGCCGCCGTTGATGATCGGCGAGGCGGACGTCGACGAGGCGATTGCGATCCTGGATGCGAGTCTCGACGAGGCCGGCGCATGCGCGACCGCAGACGGATCGCGCTGATCGCGGTCGCGGCGGCGGTGCTCGCGGGCATCGCGTGGAGCCATTTCGCGGCGCACGGCGCGGGGGCGCGCCGCGACCGCAAGCTCTACATCTACAACTGGGCCGATTACATCGGCCCGCACACGATCGCGCAATTCGAGCGCGAGACCGGCATCAAGGTCATCTACGACACCTACGACTCGGAGGAGACGATGGAGGCGCGCTTGATGGCGGGCGAGTCCGGCTACGACATCGTCAGCGCGTCGACCGAGTTCTACGGCAGGGAGATACGGGCCGGAGTCTACGAAACCTTGGACAAGTCCCGGCTGCCAAACTGGAAGTACCTCGACCCGCAAGTGCTCGCGGTCGAGGCGAGGTACGACCCCGGCAACGCGCACGCGATGCCGTACCTGCATTACATCAACGGCTTTGCCTACAACGTCGACATGATCCGGGCGCGCATGCCCAACGCGCCGGTCGGCAGCCTGCGGATGCTGTTCGACCCGAAGGTCGTATCCCGCTTCGCGGACTGCGGCGTGACATTTCTCGACTCGCCGGAGGATGTGATCGAGCTCGCATTGCGCTATCTGCATTTGAACCCGAATTCGCAGAACCCCCGGGATCTGCGTGCCGCCGTGCGCATGTTGCTGAAGGTCAGGCCGTACATTCGGACCTTCGACTCCGCCGAATACATGAACGGCCTCGCGAACCGCGACCTGTGCATCGCGATGTCCTGGTCGAGCGACTACGCGGTCGCGCGCGCGCGCGCCGCGGCCGTCGGTGTCAAGCTGGATCTGAAGTTCACGGTGCCGGAGGAGGGCGCCAATCTGGATTACTCCTCGCTGTTGATCCCGGTCGCAGCGCCGGATCCCGGGGCGGCCTACCAGTTCCTGAATTTCATGCTGCGGCCCCGCGTCATCGCCGATGTCACGAACACGATCTACTACGGCAATGACAATCTCGCGTCGCGTCCCTACGTGACGCCGTGGATTCTCGCCGACCCGGCGCTCTATCCGACCCCGCAGATCGAATCCCGGCTCTATATGTCGGCACAGATCGACACGGCGAGGGAACGGTTGTTGACGCGGACCTGGACGCGCATCAAGACGGGTCATTGAGCGGACGGACGCGCACGAACCCGCGTCAGCGCGCCGCGAGTTGCTGGTCGCGAATGCGCTCGCGCTCGGCGCGGCGCATCGATATGCCGGCGAACAGCACGCAGACGCCGACGACGCAGATTATCAGGCTCGCGAGTGCGTTGATGTCCGGACTGATCCCGAGCTTCACCTTGGAGTAGATCACCATCGGCAGGGTGCTCGCGCCGGGTCCGGAGACGAGACTCGAGATCACCAGATCGTCGAGCGACAGCGTCAGGCACAGCAGCCAGCTCGAGACGAGCGCCGGCGCGATGATCGGCAGGGTCGTGTCGAGGAAGGCGCCGACCGGACCGGCGCCAAGGTCCATCGCCGCCTCCTCGAGCGAACGGTCGGCTGTCTGCAGCCGCGATTGCACGGTGATCGTGACGTAGGACGTGCAGAACGCGATGTGCGCGATCACGATCGTCAAGGCGCCGCGACGCGGCCAGCCGACCATGTGCAGCATCGAGATGAACAGCAGCAGCTGCGTGATGCCGGTGATGATCTCCGGCATCACGAGCGGTGCGTTGACCATGCCCGTGAGCAGCAAGCGGCCGCGGAACCGCCTGAAGCGCACGAGCGCGATCGCGGCGAGCGTGCCGAGAATCACCGCGCCGGTCGACACGGCGACGCCGATCTTCAGCGACAGCCACGCCGCGTCGAGGATCTCGGTGTTGTGCAGCAGCCGCCCGTACCAGACGGTGGAGAACCCGCCCCACACGCTGACGAGGGGCGAGGCGTTGAACGAATAGGCGATGAGCACGAGCATCGGCAGGTAGAGGAGCGCGATGCCGATGAACAGGACCGTCAACGCGAGCGGTGGGGCGCGGCGCTCCATGGCTCAGGATTCGAGCTGTTTCACGTTGTAGTGCTGGTAGATCGCGATCGGCCCGGCGAGGAAGATCAGGAACAGGATCGACACCGCGGCCGCGACCGGCCAGTCGCGATTGGAGAAAAATTCGTCCCAGAGCACGCGGCCGATCATCAGATTGTTCGGCCCGCCGAGCAGCGAGGGGATCACGAATTCGCCGATCGCCGGGATGAACACCAGCATCGAGCCGGCGATGATCCCAGGCACCGACAGCGGCAGGGTGACGTCGAGAAACGCGCGCCACGGCGGGCTGCCGAGATCCGCCGCCGCCTCGAGCAGGTCGTCGTCCAGCTTCTCGAGGGTCGCGAACAGCGGCAGTACCATGAACGGCAGGTACGAATATATGATGCCGAGATAGACCGCGAGGGTCGTCTGCATGATTTGCAGCGGATGATCGATCAAACCGAGGCGCAGCAGCAGCGAATTCAGCAGGCCGTGTTCCTGGATGATCCCCTCCAGCGCGTAGACCCGCAGCAGGAACGAGGTCCAGAAGGGCAGGATGACGATCAGCAGGAGGATATTCTGGGTACTCTTGCCCGACCGGGCGATCGCATAGGCCATCGGATAGCCGAGCAGCAGACAGACCACGGTCGAGAAGAACGCGGTGCGCAGGGAATACAGATAGGACAGCAGGTAGATGTCGTCGGTGAACAGGTATTTGTAGTTGCCGAGATTGAGGGTCAGGTGGATGTGGGAGTCGCGCGTCACGGTTAAAATGTCCGTGAACGGCGGTATGCGCAGGGCGAGGTCCGCGAAGCTGATCTTCAGCGCGAACGCAAACGGAATGAGGAAGAACACGAACAGGTACAACATCGGTGGCAGGATGAGCAGCCACTTGCCATGGCGGGTGATCCAGCGGCCGGGCCAAGGAGGCCGCGGTCGCCGTAGCACGGCTCGCGGGACGGACGACGGATCGGTGGCGTTCATCGGCTACTGGACGGGATGAGCATGCGCAAAAAGAAGGGCGGCAAGCCGCAGCCGACGGCACGGCGCGCACGGGCGACGCGTGGCCGGCAGCGCCAGCACCTGATCGACGCCTGCATATCGGCCCTGCACATCTACGGGCCGTCGCGTACGACGGTCGAGAAGGTCGTGGCCATCGCCGACATGTCGCCGGGCATCGTCAGGTTCTATTTCGACTCGAAAGCCGCCATGCTGGTCGCCTCGCTGAAGTTCCTGTCGGGCGAATTCGAGGAACGGGTGTTGCTGCCGGTCGCCCGGTTGAAGGACGCGCCGGTTGCGGCGCTCGAACTCCTGGTCGATCTGTACCTCGATCCGCATATCGCCAGCGCGCGCAAGGTCTCGGTCTGGTACTCCTTCTGGGGAGAGGCCAGCTCGCGTCAGGAATACTACGACATTTGCGGCCAGAAGGACGAGCGGTTCGCGGCGCTGCTGCGCGAGCTGATCGAGCGCCTGATCGTCGAGACCGGACAGGCGCAGCTGGATCCCGACGGGATCGCGCTCGGGCTGATCGGTGTGCTCGAGATGCTCTGGCAAGGTTTTGCCTTTCAGAGCGAGACCGCGATCGATCGCGCCGCCGCCAAGCATCGCGCCATGGCGTATCTGCGATCGATCTTTCCCGGCCGATTCGCCCTCAATCGGGCGGCCGCCGGCGACGGCGAGCCGGGGCGGCCGTCCGGCTCGCTGCCGGGCTGGAGCTACGACGATGCGCGCCTCGCGGCGATCGAACGCGAGACGCTGTTCCGCGGCAGCTGGCAATGCGTCGGCCACGAATCGCAAGTCCAAGCACCGGGGGATTACCTGGCCGTCGATCTTTGTGCGGAACGGGCGCTGGTGGTGCGCGATGCGTCCGGAGCGCTGCGGGCGTTGCGCAACAGCTGTCCGGTCCAGCCGCACGGCCTCGTCCGCGAGAGCTCCGGTTCCTTCGTCGGGGGTGTGATTGCGTGCCGCGCCCATGGCCTGCGATTCGCGCTCGACGGCACCGCGCTCGACGGCAACGCCGCAATGCAGCCGCTCGAACTCGCCGTCGTCCGCGGGATCATCTTCGCGCGTGGCGGATCGGCGAGGACGGGTGCCGCGGCCCCGAGCGCGTGGATCGCGGCTGCCGATGCGCCGACCGTTGCGCCGATCGGTGCGCCTGCCGAATGGCGGGTGGCGGCGGACTGGAAACTCATGGTCGAGCAATGCCTCGACATGTCGATGCCGGCGCGGATCGACGAGGCCAGCGGGCAGGCCTGGTCCTCGGTCGCCCTGACGATCAACGCCGCTGCCGAGCTGGACTGGATCGCCGAGGTGGATGCGGCCACCGACCTCTGGTCCGCGCGCCGCTATCGCACGCTCCTCGGCGCGGACGGGTTCGTGCCATGGCGCAGGACGTTCATTCCGCCGAATCAGTTCGCCGAGATCCGGCCGGACGGGATCACGCTCATGCGGGTATTGCCCCTCGAGGCCGGCGGCTGCCGCGTCCTGCGCCAGGCCTACAGCCGCTTCGCGTCGGACCGTCGCGGCCTCGCTGCGGCCTACCTCGCGGATCGGCTGTTGTGCTGCCTGCGCCGGGACGCGGTTGCCTTGATCGAGTCGATCCAACGCGGCCTCGTCGGCTTCGGCTACGAAGCCTCGCGCGCGCAGCGATCGTCGGGTGCGGCCGACGCGTTCCGTACATGGATCCGGCAACGCATCCCCGCGCTCGCGCTGGCAAAAGCACCCGCGGATTGGCGGCCGCTCGTATAATCGCACGGTGCGCCGAACGGCATCATGGAGGAAGGCAAGATGACTTTGACGGCATTGACGGCCGCGGATTGGCGGCAACGGGCCGCGAAGCTGCGTTTCGAAACGCGGCATTTCATCGACGGCCGGTACACCGATTCGATCGCCGGTGGTCGCCTGACGGTCGTCAATCCCGCGACCGCGGCACCGCTCTGTGAGGTCAGCGCCGGCGAGGCCGCCGACGTCGACGCCGCCGTGGCCGCGGCCAAACGCAGCGTCACCGCCCGCGTCTGGAGCCGCAAGCCGCCGCGCGAGCGCATGGCCGTGCTCGCAGCCTTCGGCCGGCTCATCGAGGCGAACGCGGAGCGCTTCGCCTTGCTCGATACCCTGTGCATGGGCAAGCCGATTCGCGACATGGTTTCGATCGACGTGCCTTCGGCCGCGGGCAACTTCACGTACTTTTCCGAGCTCGTCGACAAGATCGAGGGCGCGGTCACTGCGACGGCGGCCGATGCGTTCCATTACATTCTGCGCGAGCCGCTCGGCGTCGTCGGCTGCATCGTGCCATGGAACTACCCGTTGTTGATGGCCGCGTGGAAGGTGGCTCCCGCGCTCGCCGCCGGCAATTCCGTGGTGCTCAAGCCGGCGGAGCAGTCGCCGCTGTCCGGCCCGCTGATGGCGGAGCTGTTCGTCGAGGCGGGCGGCCCTGCCGGCGTGTTCAACGTGGTCAACGGCCACGGCGAGACCGCCGGTGCCGCACTCGCGCTGCACGGCGACGTCGCCAAGATCGCCTTCACCGGCTCCACCGAAATCGGCAAGCAGATGCTGATCTATGCCGGGCGATCGAACATGAAGCGGGTCAGTCTCGAATGCGGCGGCAAATCGCCGCAGATCTTCCTCGCCGATCTGCCGGATCTCGACGTCGCGGTCGGCTACGCGATCAACGGGATCTACGGCAACATGGGCGAGGTGTGCAATGCCGGATCGCGCCTGCTGATCGACCGGCCGATCGCCAAGGAGTTCCTGGCGCGATTCATCGAGCGGGGCAGGAATGCCTACCGGCCCGGGGATCCCCTGGATCCGACGACCAACCTCGGCCCGCTCGTGACGGCGGCGCATCGCTCCCGGGTCATGAACTACATCGCCCGCGGCAAGAGCGAAGGTGCGCGGCTGGAATTCGGCGGCAATGCGCCGCAGCTGCCGGGCGCGTTCGTCGAACCGACGCTGTTTTCCGGGGTCGACAACCGGATGACGATCGCGCGCGAGGAAATATTCGGCCCCGTCGCCGCCGCCATCGAGGTCGACGGTATCGCACAGGCGATCGAGATCGCCAATGACTCGATCTATGGACTCGCGGCGGCGGTCTGGACGCGCGACGTGAGCGTCGCGCACAAGGCGGTTCGCGATCTGGAGGCGGGCGTGATCTGGGTCAATTGTTTCGACCACGGCGACATGACCCAGCCGTTCGGCGGCTACAAACAGTCCGGGCAGGGGCGCGACAAGTGCATCGAGAGCCTGCTGTCGTACACACAAACGAAATCCGCGTGGCTCCACCTCGGCTAGGTCGTTGGCAACCCGGCGAAGCTGCTTGGCGCTTCGGGCAGACGAAATTCCGGGATTCGCCGGCGTAGCAGTTCATGGAATTCCAGCATGCAGCTCTCGAGGCCGGATAGCGGGCCGGGGCGATAGCTGCGCGAGGCGAGCCCGCGCTGCACCCGGCCGCAGAGCCGGCGATCCTCCGCGTTGACCTGCGCGTTGATCCGGCTGCCGAGAAAGCGGACGAGGCGCATCTCGCGGCTCGAATCGGGCCGGCCGAACACGCCGCTGCGGATCGTGCACTTGCCGGGGCCGCGCGGAATCACCTGGAAGAAGTCCATCTGTTCGGCGAACAGGTCGATTCCCAGATTTGGCAGCGCGCTATAAAAGCGCCACGAGCGGCGGCAGGCCTGCGGCAGGTCGGCGCCGATGTGGCCGACGAGCCGCTGATACATGCGCTCCGACCAGCGGGAGGATTCCTGCTCGCGCAGCCAGCTCGTTCCCCTCGCGATCGTCGGCGCTACCGCCATGTCCTCGTAGTCCGGCGTGAACATGCGGTTCAATCCCGGGTGTCCGATCGGCACGTGGTAGGACTCCAGGTAATTGTCCATCGCGAGCTTCCAGTCGACGTCCCAATGCTCGAGCGAGATCGGACCGAGGGGCACCATCTCCTCGATCCGGTACGGAGCGAGTTCGGCGAGGAAAGGCTGCCAGGTCGCGGCGACCGGCGCCGGATCGCCGCCGAGCGCGACGAAGACGAAGCCGAACGCGGTTTCGGTGCGAACCTCGTTGAGCGCATGGGCGGAGCGGTCGAGACCCGGGAAGCTCTCGCGCGAGGGTACGCCGATTAATGCGCCGTCATGACGGTACGACCAGCCGTGGTAGGGGCAGGTGATGCTCGTCGGACAGTTGCCGGTCCCATCGAGCAGCCGCGCCCCCCGGTGACGGCAGACGTTGTGGAACGCGCGGATCCGCCCCTCGCGGCTGCGCAAGACGAAGACACTCTCCGGTCCGAGGTCCAGGGTCACGAAATCGCCCGGATGCGCGATCGAGTTGACGTGACAGGCGATCTGCCAACTGGGGATCAAGATGCGCTCGATTTCGAGCCGCTGCAGATCCGGGTTTGCGTATACCCAGGCAGGCAGCGCGTGCGCCGCCGCGGTTGGCGAATCGGCGGGCGATTTCGCGGCTGGCATGCCGGGCATGGCGATTCTCCGAGAGCGTGAGCTATATGGATGTATAATTTACGACGAAGGGCCTATCGCTGACAAGCCTGACGCGCAAATCTGCGCCGGCATGGATATTATCTGCCACATTGGGCCGCACTGGGCGAGATTTGCGCGACGCGCGTGATTTTCCAGAGGTCGGGGATGGCCAATTACTATATAATCATATAGTATTTATGGGCGGCACTGCGTCGGGCGGCGCGGCGCCGCATTGCGGCGAAAAATCCAGCCCCAGGGGGTAGCAGCGATGGCCAGAGATCTGACCAAGAGCAACGCGCACTTTCGGCGCGCGGTGCAGAGGTTGCCGCTCGGTGTCGCCTCGAATTTCCGCTATTGGGGCGAGGAGCGCACGATCTACGTCAAGCGCGGTCGCGGCGCTCGCATCGTCGATCTCGACGACAACGTCTACGTCGACTACCGGATGGGTTACGGCCCGGGAATCCTCGGCTACGCCGATCCGCGCGTCGATGCGGCGGCCCGCGAGGGCATGGAGGTCGGCGGCGTATTTGCGCTCTCGACCGAACGGGAGCTCGCCGTCGCCGAGCGCATCGCGAACATGGTGCCCGCGGCCGAACTCGTGCGCTACTCGAACTCCGGGACCGAGGCCGTCATGGCGGGACTGCGGCTCGCCCGGGCGTACACCGGGCGCGACGATTACGTGATCCTGGAGGGCGGCTACCATGGACTGTTCGACGCGGCCATGTGGTTCACGCCGATGGACAAATGGTCGCGGATCGGCGACCCCGAGGTATTCCCGTACAGTGAGGGCGTGCCGCTCGGCACGCGCGCCTACGCCCACTTCGTCCAGGCGAACGACGTGAACCAGCTGGAAGATGTCCTCAAGCGTCACGCGGACCGGGTCGCTTGTCTTCTGATCGAGCCGATCATGGGTAATTGCCTCGGCATCGCGGCCGAGCCCGCGTACTTGCGGGCGGCTCGCGCTCTGTGCGACCGCTACGGTGTGGTGCTGCTGATCGACGAGGTGAAGACGGGCTTTCGCGTGGCCCGCGGCGGCGTTCAGGAACTCTACGGCGTCGACGCCGATCTTTGCACGTTTGCCAAGGCGCTCGGCAACGGCTATCCGATCTCGGTGCTGGCGGGTCGCGAACGCATCATGCGCAAGCTCGGTCGCGGCGTCGCCCACGGTGGAACCTACACCGCGCACTCGGTGTCGCTCGCGGCGGCCGAGAAGACCCTCGAGATCCTCGACGAGACCGACGCGCTCGAGCAAATCGCCGATTACGGCACGCGGCTGCGCGCCGGGATGCACGAGGTCCTGGTCGCGCGGGGCATCGCTCACAGTTTCGTCGGCCATCCCTCGATGAGCGGCCTGTATTTCGCCCACGAGCCGCCGCGCAATTATCGCGACTGGAAGGGCAGCGACTACACGTTCTACGACGCGATGGCGAAGGTGTTGCACGACCAAGGCGTGCTGTGCGAGCCGGACTCCCGCGAACCCTGGTTCGTCAGCGCCGCGCACGATGCGTCCTGCTTCGCCGACACCATGCGGGCGTTCGCCGCGGCGGTTGACGCGACGCTCGAATCGACCGGTGCCGCCCGCAAAGTGACGGCCTGAGCGCAACCATGGCGGCGCGGCGCGAGCACGACGCGATCATCGTCGGGGCGGGGCACAACGGGCTGGTCGCCGCCTGCTACCTGGCACGCGCCGGTCTCGACGTATTGGTGCTCGAGCGCAACGCCTACGTCGGCGGCGCGGCGGTCAGCCGCCGGCTGTATGGGGAGTTCACGTACTCGAACTGCTCCTACGTCTGCAGCCTGCTGCGCCCCGAGATCATGCGCGCGCTCGAACTGCCGAAGTTCGGCCTGCAGATCATCCCCTACGAGGGCGGCTGCACGATGATGCGCGACGGCGGCCATCTTGCTCTGTACGACAACCACGACGCCCTGCGCCGGGAGATCTCACGGTACTCGAAACGCGACGCCGAGGCCTACGAGCGGTATTCGCGCGACGTCATCCGGCAGTGCAAATTCATCCGGCCCCTGTTGCTGCGCGAACCGCCGGATCCGACCTCCTGCAAACCGCGCGACATCGGCGAAATGCTCTTTCTCGCCCGGCGCTTCCACGGTCTCGGCGAGGCACGGATGTACGATACCTTGCGCTTCTGGACCATGAGCGCGGCCGATTTTCTCGACGAGTACTTCGAGAGCGAGATCGTCAAGGCGCACCTCGCCGGCAGTTCGATCATCGGCACCGCGCTCGGGCCGCGCTCGCCAGGCACTGCGTACGTGCTGCTGCATCATTACATGGGCGACATCGACGACACCGCCGGAGCCTGGGGATTCGCGCGCGGCGGCATGGGCGCGGTCAGCGATGCGCTGGCGGCCTCGCTGCTCGCGAGCGGCGGGTCGATCCGCGCCGACGCGCAGGTCGCGCGGATTCTGGTGCGTGGCGGCCGAACCCGCGGCGTCGCGCTCGCGAACGGCGAGCAGATCACCGCGCGGCTGGTATTGTCGAACATGGACGTGCGCCGCACCTTCCTCGAATCGATGGATCCGGCGGATTTGCCGGAGGATTTCCTGCGCCAGGTCCGCCATTTCAAGATTCGCGGCTCCTCGGGCAAGTTGAATATCGCGCTCGACGGGCTGCCGGATTTTCCGGCGATACCCCGCGGCTCGCCGTGCCTGCGCGGCGACCTGCACGTGACGGACACGATCGAAATGATGGAGCGCGCCTACGACGACTGGAAGGACGGCCGCTGGTCGCGGGCGCCGTACATCGACATGTTGATCCCGTCGCAGATCGATCCGACGATGGCGCCGCACGGCAAGCACTACATGTCGGTGTTCGTCCAGTATTGTCCCTACGAACTCGCGCAGGGACCCTGGAACGATGCGCGGCGCAAGGCCTTCGGCGACACCGTGATCGAAACCATCGCGCGGCACAGTCCGGACTTCGAGCGCTTGATCCTGCACGCGGAGATCCGCACGCCCCGCGACATCGAGAACGAGGTCGGACTGACCGAGGGCAACATCTTCCAGGGCGAGTTGACGATGGATCAGCTGCTGTTCAACCGGCCGATCCCCGGTTACGCCCAATATCGCACGCCGGTGCGCGGCGTCTATCTGTGCGGCGCGAGCGCCCACCCGGGAGGCGGTGTCATGGGCGCGCCCGGCGCGAATGCGGCGCACGCGGTGTTGCGCGACCTCGGCCGCAGCGCCGCCGCATGAGCGGCGGATCGCCGGGTTCCGGCTACGACTGCGTGGTGATCGGCGCCGGCCACAACGGCCTGAGCTGCGCCGCGTACCTCGCGCGCGCCGGTCGATCGGTGCTCGTTGTCGAGGCGGGCGAGGGGATCGGCGGTGCCGCGGGGACGCGCGAATTCGCCCCCGGCTTCCGGGTGTCGGGCTGCGCGCACCTGTTGCACTCGATGCCCGAGGAATTGCGCCGGGATCTCGCCCTCGAGGCGCACGGATTGTCCGCCGCCGCCGTGTCGATGCCGACCACCGCTCTGCTCGACGATGCGGCGCCGCTCGCGATCGATCCGGCGGGCGGAGGCATCGAAGCGTCGGCGCACGCCGCGTACGACGCGAGCATGCGGCGGCTCGCGGCTGCACTCGTGCCGGCGCTGCTGCGCACGCCGCCGCGGCTGGGAACGGCGAACTGGTCGGACCGCATGGAGCTGTTGCGGTTCGCCCTGAGGCTGCGCCGTCTGGGGCGCCGGGACATGCGCGAATTGCTGCGCATCGGCGCCATGAACGTCTTCGATCTGCTGCACGAGCATTTCGAATCGCAGGCTCTGCGGGGCGCGCTCGCGTTCGACGCGGTGCTCGGCAGCAATCTCGGGCCGCGCTCGCCGGGTACGGTGTTCACACTGCTGTACCGCCTTGCCGGGCAAATCGCCGCCGGCGGATCGGGTCTCACCCAGCCGCGCGGGGGCATGGGTGCGGTGTGCGACGCGCTGGCGGCGGCGGCGAAGGCGGCCGGCGCGGTGGTACGCACTTCGGCGCCGGTCGTGCGGATCACCGTCGACGGCGATCGCGCCACCGGCGTCGAGCTGGAAGGCGGCGAGCGGATCGGCGCCCGGGCGGTCGTCTCCAGTGCGGATCCGCAGACGACCTTGCTGCGCCTTCTTGGAGCCGGCCACCTGGACGCTGGTTTCGTGCGCCGCGTTGTCCGGCTGCGTACCCGGGGCCTGGCGGCGAAGCTGCACCTCGCGCTCGACCGCCTGCCGGATTTTTCCGGGCTCGACCCGCAGCGCCTGAAGGGGAGGCTGCTGATCGCGCCCTCGCTGCGCTACGTCGAGCATGCGTACGATCACGCGAAGTACGGTGAATGCTCGGCAGCGCCCATCATGGAGATCACCGTGCCGACCGTCAACGATTCGACGCTCGCACCGCCGGGGCGGCACGTGCTGTCGGCGATCGTGCAATATGCCCCCTACGCCCTGAACGGCGGCTGGGACGCCGGACGCACGGGCTTCACCGAGCTTACGATCGACACGCTGGTACGGCACGCGCCGCAGCTGCGCCGCGCGATCGTCGCGGCGGAGTTGCTCGCACCGCCCGACATCGAACGGGAATTTCGCATCACCGGCGGGCACTGGCACCATGCCGATCTGGCACTCGACCAGTTCTACTTCACGCGGCCGGTTCCGGGGGCGAGCCAATATCGGGCGCCGTTACCCGGCCTGTTCCTCTGCGGCGCCGGATGCCCGCCGGGGGGCGGGGTGATCGGCGCGGCCGGCCGCAATGCCGCACGGCAAATCACCCGGGGGGGGCACTAAGATGGCCGATCCGCACGGGCAAGCCCCGCATTTCGAGCAGCCGCTGCTGCGCACGCCGTTCCACGCGCGATCGCGCACCTTCAGCCAAGTCGATCAATTCATCGCCTGGTCGGGCTACACGACGGTCGACGTGTTCACGACGGTCGAGCAGGAATACTTTGCGATCCGCAATGCCGCGACGCTCTACGACCTGACGCCGATGATCAAGTACCGGATCGGCGGGCGCGACGCCGGCGGCTACCTGAATCGCCTGCTGACGCGCAACGTCGCCCGGCTCGCGCCCGGTCGCGTCGGTTACTGCATCTGGTGCGACGACGCCGGCCGTCTGATCGACGACGGCACCTTGTTTCGCCTCGGCGAATCCGAGTACCAGCTGTGCACGGCGGTGCGCCAGCTCGATTGGCTGCTTGCATCGGCAATCGGCTTCGACGTGACGGTGGAGGAGGTGACCGAGAGCGTCGCCGCGCTCGCCCTGCAAGGACCGACTTCGTACGCGGTCTTGAAGGCGTGTGGATTGGCGCAGGTCGAGCGCTTGAAGCCGTTCCAGATCGGCCACTACGACCTCGGCACGCCGCTCACGATCTCGCGCACCGGCTTCACCGGCGACCTCGGCTACGAACTGTGGATGGACCCGGGCGCGGCTGAACCGGTCTGGGACCGGCTGATAGCGGCCGGCCGTTCGTGGGGCCTGCGGCCCATCGGTTCCCGTGCCCTGAACATCGCGAGGATCGAGGCGGGCTTCCTCAGTCCGAACGTCGACTTCATTTCCGCCGAACAGACCATACGAGTCGATCGCGCGCGTACGCCGTTCGAGCTCGGCCTCGACCGTTTCGTCGATTTCGACAAGGGACATTTCACCGGCCGGCGTGCCTTGCTCGAGGAGCGGCGCCGGGGCGCGCCGCGCAGGCTCGTCGGACTCGACGTTGCCGGCAACAAGCCGGCGCACGATGCGCTGCTGTACGCGGAGCGGCGCGCGCGACGGCGGATCGGCGCGGTCACCTCCGCCGTTTGGTCGCCGACTTGCAAGCGCAACGTCGCGCTTGCTATGGTCGATGCGCCGCACTGTAAATCGGGTGCTTCGGTCTGGGTGGACATCTACTTGAACCGGGAACTGGCCTGGGAGCGACGGATGACGCGTGCGACGGTCGTCGATCGCGTCTTCTACGCGCCGCAGCGCCGGGCCGCGACGCCGCCGGCGGACTTTTGAAGCCCATGGTTTCCGCCCAGCTGCAATCGCTCGCCGATCGGCCGTGGCTCGACCCCAACGCCACGCCGCAGATCGTGATCGAGAACGTCGACAAGACGTTCGGCGCCTTCACTGCCGTTGATCACGTCGACCTGAGGATCTACAAGAGCGAGATGTTCGCGCTGGTCGGCGCGTCCGGTTGCGGCAAGACCACGTTGTTGCGGATGTTGGCCGGCTTCGCGGAGCCGAGCGCCGGACGCATCCTGATCGAGGGCGTGGACATGACCGGCGTGCCGCCCCATCGGCGGCCCGTCAACATGATGTTCCAGTCGTACGCCTTGTTTCCGCACATGACGGTCGAGGAGAACGTCGGCTACGGTCTGCGGCGTATTCGCGAGGCGCCCGCCGTCAAGGCCGGGCGGATTCGCGAGGCGCTGGAGATGGTGGAGCTCGGGGCGATGGCAAGGCGCAAGCCCCATCAACTCTCCGGCGGCCAGCGCCAACGGGTTGCGCTCGCGCGGGCGCTGATACGCCGGCCGAAGGTGCTGCTGCTGGACGAGCCGTTGAGCGCGCTCGACAAGAAGTTGCGCGAACAGACGCAATTCGAATTGATGAACATCCAATACCAGGTGGGCATCACCTTCGTCTTCGTCACGCACGATCAGGACGAGGCGATGGCCCTGTCGACCCGGATAGCGGTCATGAACCGCGGGCAGGTGCTGCAGGTCGGCGCCCCGGCCGAGATCTACGAGTTTCCCGCGAGCCGATTCGTCGCCGATTTCGTCGGCACGACCAATCTGTTCGAGGGCACGGTGAATCGGCGCGAGAACGGCCTGATCGCGCTGCATTGCGCCGAGACCGGCACGCAGTTGCTGGTCGATGATGCCGGCCGTCATGGCGGCGGCGACCGGGTCTGGCTGTCGGTGCGACCGGAGAAGATTCGCCTGTCGAAGCAGCCGGAGTCGGGCGAACGGCTCAATCAGCTCAAGGGAACGGTCTGGGAGCTGGGCTACCTCGGCAATCGTTCCACCTACCGCATCAAGACCGAGTGCGGCAAGCTCATCACCGTGTTCGCGCAGAACGAACGGCGCACGGCGCAGTGGTCCATCGACTGGAGCGACCAGGTCTACCTCAGCTGGCCCGCCGAATCGGCGGTGCTGCTGCCGCAGTGAGGCCGCCGGACCGCCGCTGACGCCGCCGCACCGCTGGCCGCCGCCGCTTTTTTATATTATAGTCCAAATATTAAAAACTGTGCCCGCGGGCGGGGATTGCGCTAGTGAGGAAGGTCAAGACTCTCGGACTCATGGGCACGGGCGTGATCGGCGGCGGCTGGGCTGCGCGTGCACTGCATTTCGGCATCGACGTGATCGCGGCGGACGTCAAGCCCGAAATGGAGTCCTGGCTGCGTGGGGCGGTTGCGAACGCGCAGCCGGCGCTCTCCCGGCTGACGTCCGCGCCGCTGCCGCCGGCGGGCACTCTGTCGTTCACGACCGACCCGCGCGAGATGGCCGAGCGTGCGGATTTCATCCAGGAGAACATCCCGGAGCAACTGCCGCTCAAGCAACGGGTGCTCGGCGAGGTGAGTCGGCATGCGCCGCCGGACGTGATCATCTCCTCCAGCACCTCGGGGCTGATGCCGAGCGACCTGCAGCAGGACATGCTGGTGCCCGAACGCTTCTGCGTCTCCCATCCGTTCAATCCGGTCTATCTCCTGCCGCTGGTCGAGCTCGTCGGCGGCAATCGGACCGCGCCGGCGACGCTCGATGCGGCCGCGGATTTCTTCCGCTACATCGGCATGCATCCGCTGCACGTGCGCCGCGAGGTGCCGGGACACCTGACGGACCGGTTGCAGGAGGCGCTGTGGCGCGAGATCCTGCACATGGTCAATGACGGCACGGCCACGACCGGTGAACTCGACGATGCCATCGTCTACGGCCCGGGCCTGCGCTGGGCCGCGATGGGCACCAACATGATCTATCACCTGGCGGGCGGCGAAGCCGGCATGCGCCACATGCTCGCGCAATTCGGGCCTTGCCTCAAATGGCCCTGGACCCGTCTCGAGGCGCCGGAACTCGGCGAGACGCTGATCGATCGGATGGTCGAGGGCACCGAGGTCCAGGCGCGGGGCCGCTCCATTCGCGAGCTGGAGCGTCTGCGCGACGACTATCTGGTGGCGATCCAGCAGGTGCTGCGCCAGTACGACATCGGCGCGGGTGCCACCCTGCGAGCGCTCGAGGAGCGGCTGTACAAAGACGCCGCGAAAACGGTCGAAGCGCTCGACCTGGACGCGGCCATACCGTTGCGGCTGGTGGACGCGATCGTGCGCCCCGAGTGGGTCGATTACAATGCGCACATGACGGACTCCAGATATTTGTCCGTGATGGGCGATGCGATGGACGCGCTGTACCGGCTGGTCGGTGTCGACGAACCGTACCGCGATTCGGGCGCCATGTTCTACGACGTCGAGACTCACGTGCGGTATCTGCACGAAGCCAAGGCCGGCGAGCCGATCTACGTCACGACGCAGCTGCTCGGCGTCGACGACAAACGACTGCACGTCTTTCATCGCGTCAATCGCCGGCGCGACGAGCGGACGATCGCGACCGGCGAGCAGATGCACCTGCACGTCGACACGGCCGCCGCCAAGGCTGCGCCGATCGGCGCAATGTTGCGGGCGAAGCTCGAGCGCATCCGCAGGGCCCACGCCTCGCTGCCGAGGCCTGCGCAAGCGGGCCGGCGCATCGGCGACGGCAGCGGCTGAAGGAGCGGCGCCGATGCCCAAGATCGTCGACCATGCCGAACGCCGGGCACAGATCGCGCAGCTGGCCTGCCAGGTCGTTGCGGAGCACGGCTTCGAACATGCGACCATCGCGCGCATCGCGAAGGAGGCGGGCTACACCACCGGCATGATCGCGCATTACTACGGCTCGAAGCAGCAGATCATTCTGGCGAGCCTGCGCCTGATGCTCAGACGCGTCGAGCTGCGCCTGACGCGCCGGCGTGAGCGCGCCGAGGACGATCTGCCGAGCGTGCTCGCCGAAACGCTGCCGATCGATGCCCAGCGGCTCACCGAATGCGCGTTCTGGATGGCCTTTTGGGGCCAGGTGTCGGCCGACAAGAAGGTCCGACGTCTCAACGCCTGGGTGCATCGCGAGTACATGCGCCTGTACTCGCGCTGCTTCGAGCTTCACTGGCCGGCGTCCGCCTTCTGGCCGAAGAGCGTGCGCGACGGCGTCTTGCGTTCCACGGTGACGTTCATCAACGGGCTGACTGCGAGCGCGGTGACCAGCCCGGCGGACTGGCCGGCCGCGACGCAGTTGGCGCAGCTGCGCCAGCAGCTCGAGATGCTGCGCGTCTGGGCGGAATCGAGACAGCCGCGCGTCGCGGCGAATTCTTGAGGGGGTTGCTGCGGTGGATTTTTCGCTGACCGAAGAACAGGAACTGATTGTCAAGACCACGCGCGATTTCGTCCGCAAGGAACTGCAACCGCACGAACAGGAGATCGAGGCGACGGGAGTGCTGCGCGAGGACCTGCGCGCCGAGCTGAAGGCGAAGGCGATCGCCGCCGGACTGTACGCGGCCAACATGCCGGCCGAGGTCGGCGGCGCGGGCCTCGATACCGTCGCCTGGGTCCTGTACGAAAAGGAGCTCGGGGCGACCAATTACGCCCTGCACTGGTCGTGCGTCGGCCGACCGTCGAACATCCTGCTCGCCTGCGAGGGCGCGCAGCGTGAGCGCTACCTGCTGCCGACGGTGCGCGGTGAGCGCACCGAGTGCCTGGCGATGACCGAGCCGGGCGCGGGCTCCGACTTGCGGGGCATGAAGACCTCCGCGGTGGCTTCCGGCGGCGACTTCGTGATCAACGGCACGAAGCACTTCATCAGTCACGCCGACCATTCGGACTACGTGATCCTGTTCGCGGCGTCCGGCGAGGACAGCGGGCCGCGTGGCGTGCGCAAGAAGATCACCGCGTTCCTGATCGACCGGGACCATCCGGGGTTCGCGATTCGACCCGGCTACAAAAACGTCTCGCATCGCGGCTACACCAACAGCATCCTCGAGTTCACCGATTGCCGCGTACCGCCGACGGCGATCCTCGGCGAGCTACACCGCGGGTTCGAGGTCGCGAACAGCTGGCTCGGCACGACGCGGCTGCAGGTGGCGGCGACCTGCCTCGGCCGGGCCGAACGGGCGCTCGATCTCGCCACCCGCTGGGCCGCCGAGCGGACGCAGTTCGGCCAGGCGATCGGCAAGTTTCAGGGCGTGGGATTCAAACTCGCCGACATGGCGACGGAGCTGCGCGCGGCGGAACTGCTGGTGCTGCACGCGGCCTGGAAGCACGACCGCAAGATCTCGACCGACATGGACATGGCAATCGCCAAGCTGAAGGCGAGCGAAACCCTGGGCATGATCGCCGATGAGGCCCTGCAGATCCACGGCGGCATGGGCCTCATGAGCGATCTGCCGATCGAACGGATCTGGCGCGACGCGCGCATAGAACGCATCTGGGAAGGCACGAGCGAGATCCAACGGCACATCATCTCGCGCGCGATGCTGCGGCCGCTCGGCGGCTGAGCCGCGCTCGCTAGCGTCCGCTCCAGCGGGGCTCGCGCTTCTCGGCGAACGCGCGCGTTCCCTCCTTCAGGTCCTCGGAGCGCACGACGCGTTGCACGGCATCGAGCGCATCGTGCACGGCGAAAGCCTCGTGTTCGGCGAGGACCTCCGTGTGCCGGATCAGCTGCTTGATCGCCGGGAACAACAGCGGCGGCCCGTCGGCGAGTTGCCGCGCGATCTCGCGCGCCTTGGGCATCGCCTGGCCCTTCGGTACGACGTGGTTGGCGAGGCCCCAGTGCTTCGCCTCCGCTGCGTCCATCCAGCGGCCGGTCATCAGGAATTCGACCGCGACGTGATAGGGCAGCCGGCGCGGCAGTTTGATCGTGCCGGCGTCGGCCAGGACGCCGACGTTGATCTCCGGCAGGGCGAACTTCGCCTGTTCCTCCATGACAATGATGTCCGTACCCAGCACGATCTCGAAGCCGCCGCCGCAGGCGATGCCGTTGACCGCTGCGATGATCGGTTTGTTCAAATTGCGCGGATAATTCAAGCCGCCGAAGCCGCCGACGCCCCAGTCCTCGTCAGACTTCTCGCCGGCCGCCGCGGCCTTCAAGTCCCATCCGGGGCTGAAGAATTTGTCGCCCGCGCCGGTGACGATTGCGATCCGCAGCTTTGGATCGTCGCGGAACGCGCTGAACACGTCGTTCAGACGGCGGCTCGCGGCGAGATCGATCGCGTTCGCCTTGGGCCGATCGATGGTCACCTCGAGAATCGCGCCGTCCTGGTTCGTTCTTATGCCGTCCGACATGGCCTACTCCTGTTGCAATCGTATGAGGACGTCGACTGCGGCGACGCCGGATCCGGCCGGCCGCACCATCAGCGGATTGACGTCGATTTCGACCAGCCGATCGAGATTCGCCTGTGCGTAGGCCGCCACCCGCTCGATAGCCCCGACGAGGGCGGGCAAGTCGCCGGCCGGCTTGCCGCGAAAGCCCGCGAGCAGCCGGCCGACCTTGAGCCGGTCGAGCGCGGCGCGTATGGATTGCGCGGTCCACGGCGGCAAGAGACTCACCGAGTCGCCGAGCAGTTCGGTGAGCACCCCGCCGGCGCCGAGCACCAGCACCTGGCCGAATTGCTCATCAAGCGTGATGCCGACGAGAATCTCCGCGATCCCGTCGACGATCATTTCCTCGATCAGCAGCGAGGCCGAGAGCGCCGCCAGCCGCCCGGCGGCGGATGAGGCCGCGTCGCGGTCGCAAATGTTCAGCGCGACGCCGCCGAGCTCCGTCTTGTGCTCGAGATGCGCGCCGAGCGCCTTGATCACGACCGGGAATCCGAGGGCCGACGCGGCATCGGCGGTCCGTGCCGGCGTCGCAATCACGCTGCGCGGGGTCGGTACGCCGAACCGCCGCAGTTCCGCCTTGCCGTCGTACTCACTGAGGCTGCGGGCAGCTGCGGGATCAACCGGCCGCCGCGGGATTTGCAGCTGCGGCCCCGTACCACGCCAGGCGCGACCGACCGCACCGGCCGCGGCCAGGGCTTCGAGCGCCTCGCGCTGTCCTTGCAGCGGCACGACGCCGCCGCGCAGGCAATTGCCGCGCGTTCGTGCACCCATCGTCTCGGGCAGCGAGGCAATCAGGGCGACGCGCGGCTGGGCGCCCGCCGCAACATCGATGTATTCGTCGATGACGACGTCGAACGCCGCCGTGTCGGCCCTGCCGTCCGGCGGGCAGTCGAGCATGAAGCCGACGGCGTCGTAGCCGCTCGCCAGCACCGCGGCGAACACCTTGCGCAGCGCGGGCGGGTCGAACCATAGATAGGTGTGAATGTCGAACGGATTGGCGATCGTGACCCGCTCGCCGAGCAGGGTCGCGAGCGCGGCGCCCTGCGCCGGGGGAATCGGCGCGAAATCGAGCTCCATATTGCGCGCGAGGTCGGCGGTCATCGCCATGTCGCCGCCAGACGCGCCCATGATCAGCAGCTTGCCGCCGCGGATCGGGCCGCCGAGATGGAAGATCTTCAGCGTCTCGCACAAGGCGCCGAGCGTCTCGCAGCGGGCGATGCCCGCCTGGCGGCAGAATGCGTCGAACACGGCATCGGCGCCGGCGAGTGCGCCGGTGTGGCTGTGCGCGGTACGCGCGGCGGCTGCGGTTCGGCCGGATTTGATCACCGCGATCGGCTTGCCCGCGCGCCGCGCGACTTCGGCCGCGCGCGCGAGGTGCGCGGGATCCTTGACCCCTTCGAGGTACAGGCCATACGCCGTCACGCGTGGATCTTCGGCGAGAAATTCGATCAAGTCCTCGACGGCGAGCCGGGTCTGATTGCCGACCGTGAACAGGTAGCCGATCGGCAGCGAGCGGTCGTTGAACATCAGGGTCAATGCCAGGGTGCCGCTTTGGCAGATCAGGGCGACGCCGCGCTCGGGCGCCGTGCCGACGATCTGATCGGGCATCAACGCGACGCGGTCGAAGTAGTTGACGAAGCCGTAGCAATTGGGCCCGAAGAACGGCAGCTCGCCGGCGGCGGCGAGGAGGTCCTGCGTGAGCCCGTGACCGCGCTCCGTGCCGGTTTCCGCAAAGCCGGAGCTGAAGCAAACGAAACCGCCGGCGCCGCGCCGTGCGAGCGCGGCGGCGACGCCCGGCGCTTCCCGGTTCGGTACCGCGAGAAATGCCGCGTCGGGCGTCGCGGGCAGTTGCTCGATCGAGCGGTAATAGGTGATGTCGGGGGTCGAAGCGCGCGAAGGATGCACCCGCCACAGCTCGCCGTCGAAGCCGATCGCCGCGCTACCCGCGGCGACGGCGTCGGTCCATGCACCGGCACCGATCAGCGCGATGCTGCGCGGCGCGATCAGACGGCGTATGTCCGCAGCCGGCATCGGGGGTCAGCGCCGGCGCAATTCCAGCGCGCGCGATCGGGGCAGATCGGTCGGCGCGGCCGCGAGCTTCAAGCCCGCGAGGCGCGCCTCGATCCCGGCCGGCATGGGTGCACTCGCCGGATGCTCGCCCTGGTGCACGTGCAGCAGCAGCGCTTCGGCGACGGCGACCGGGCCCGCGACCCGCGAACACTCGAAAACCCCCGCGGCGAGGAGCCGCTTGCGATCATGGTCCAGCACCAGCGTGCGCACGGCGAGCTCGTCGCTCGCCTTGACCTCGTGCAGGAAATGGCAGTGCGTCTCGAGCGTGTACAGCGTACAGCGCGTGCGGCCGCGATACGCTTCGTCGATGCCCAGCTGATCCATCACGTCGTCGATCGCCAGACTGAACGCGACGCCGTAATAGGCATCGCGCAAATGGCCGTTGTAGTCGATCCACGCGGGTTCGATCGCGACCCGGTAGGCAGTCAGCGCATCCACGGCGGCCCCTTCAGCTCAACTTCAGGCGTTCCCGGGCCTCGGCCGGCGTCAAAACGCGCGCACCCATCGCCTCGATGATGACGCGTGCCTTCTGCACGAGCTGTGCGTTGCTCGCGTAGACACCCTTGCTGAGGTACAGGTTGTCCTCGAGACCGACACGCACATTGCCGCCGAGCAGCACCGATTGCGCCACCCAGGGCATCTGCATGCGGCTGATCGCAAAGCTCCCCCAGTTGCAGTCCACAGGCAGCGCATTGACCATCGCGAGCAGGTGGCCGACGTCGGCCGGTACGCCATAGGGAATGCCCATGCACAGTTGGATCAGCGACGGGCCGTTCAGGAGTCCTTCCTTGATCAGCTGCTTGACGAACCACAGATTGCCCGTGTCGAACACCTCGAGCTCCGGTTTGACCTCGAGGTCCTTGAGGATCGCCGCGCCCTGGCGCAGGTAGTTCGGGGTCGACACGTAGGCGCGGTTGCCGTCGCCGAAGTTCAGGCTGCCGCAATCGAGGGTGGCGATATCCGGGCGATACTTGCCCTCGTTGCACAGATCTATGACGTGCCGCATGCGGTCTTCCTGGTTGACGAAGTCGCTGCCGGGTCCCGGAGTGTCCGCGAGACCCTGCTCGCCGACGACGATGTAGCCGCCCATGCCGCAGGTCAGATTGACGAGCACGTCGACGCCGCTCTCGCGGATCCGCTTGACCACTTCGCGGTAGTGCCGGGTCTCCATGCTGAAGGAACCGCTGTCCGGATCGCGCACGTGGATGTGCACGATCGCCGCGCCCGCCTGCGCAGCCGCGATCGAGGTGGCCGCTATCTCGGCCGGAGTCACCGCGCAGTGCGGACTCCTGGTCACCTTGGTGTCGTCGCCGGTCACGGCGCAGGAAATGATGACTTCGTGATTCATGGCGTCTCCTCGTCCGCGAAAGTCGCGTACCGCCACTTATATTATCTTGATGATAATATTTACACCAGGCCTTGACCCGGGATCGGGACCCGCCGCGGTCCGCCGCCGCCGAACCGCCCTCAGGGCGGTCCGCTGCGCCGCGAACCGGCGAGCGCCGCAAGGATCTCCTGCTCGCCGCAGACGCCGATGACGCGCCCCTGCTCGCCGAGGAGCACCGGGTGCCCGGCACTTTGCCGCAACCGGATGATTTCGTGCAGTGACAGGGAGGCCGGCGCCAGCGGCAAGCCGGCCGTGCCGGCGGGCATGGCGCCGTCGGCCGGCACCGGCACGACCGCGAGCGGCACATCGTCGGCCCGCAGCTCGACGATGCGGTCGTCCGCGTCGAGCAACAAGCGGTAGCGGCCCGCCGCATCGAGCTGCACGGTGCCGCCTTCGCCGCCGAATCGGCCGCGCTCGCGCATGATCATCGCGCCCGTCAGCACGTCGAGCGGATTCATGTGGCGCACGAACTCGGCGACGTACTCGTCGGCCGGTTCGAGGACGATGTCCTCGGCGGTGCCAGTCTGCACGATGCGCCCGTTCTGCAGGATCGTGATCCGGTCGCCGAGCCTCAGAGTCTCGTCCATGTCGTGGCTGACGAACAGTATGGTTTTCCTCACCCGCGCCTGCAGTTCCAGCAACTCGTCCTGCAGCTTGCCGCGGATCAGCGGATCGAGAGCGGAGAAGGGTTCGTCCATCAGCAGAATGTCCGCGTCGGTCGCGAATGCGCGCGCCAGCCCGACGCGCTGCTGCATGCCGCCGGACAACTCGGCGACGTAACGGTCGGCCCATTGCGCGAGGCCGACCAGTTCGAGCTTTTCCTCGACGATCCGGCGGCGCGCCGCCGGCGCCTCGCCGCGCAGTTCGAGGCCGAAGCCGACATTGTCCCGGACCGTGCGCCACGGCAGCAGTCCGAACTGCTGGAACACCATTGCGATGCGCTCGCGTCGCAACCGGCGCAATTGCGGCGCATCGCAGCTGGCGACGTCGATGGCGGCGTCGCCTTCGTGCACCAGGACCGCGCCGCGCGCAATCCGGTTCAGGCCGTTGGCGGCGCGCAGCAGGGTCGACTTGCCGGATCCCGAAAGGCCCATCAGCACCGAGATGTCGCCGCGGGCGACGCTCAAGGAGGCCCCGGCGACGCCGACGATCACGCCGAGCTTCTCGGCTATCTCGGCGCGGGAGTCGCCCGAGTCGAGCAGCGCGAGCGCGTCGCGTACCGCCTTGCGACCCTCGCGCCCCTGGCGCGCGCAGAACAGGATGTCGACCGATTGGAACTCGATTGCGACGCTCATCGCGGCGTCCCCGTTTCCTTGGGTCGGCTGACGCGGTCGAGGATGATCGCGAGCAGCACGATCGCGAAGCCCGCCTCGAAGCCCATGCCCACCTGCACGGTGTTCAGCGCCCGCACGACCGGTACCCCGAGGCCGCCCGCGCCGACCAGCGCGGCGATCACGACCATCGACAGGCTGAGCATGATGCACTGAGTGATGCCTGCGAGGATCGTTTGCGAGGCGCTCGGCAGTTCCACCTTCCACAGCAGCTGCATCGGCGTCGCGCCGAACGCCTCGCCCGCCTCGATCAGCGGCCGCGGCACGGAGGAGATGCCGAGATGGGTCATGCGAATCGGCGCGGGCAGGGCGAAGATCACCGTCGAAATCAATCCCGGAACCACGCCGAGGCCGAACAGCACGAGCGTCGGGATCAGGTAGACGAATGTCGGCAGCGTCTGCATCAGGTCGAGTATCGGACGCATCGCGGCGTACAGCCGCGGGCGATGGGCCGCGGCGATCCCGAGGGGCACGCCGATCGCCGTCGACAGCACCGTCGCGACGATCACGAGCGACAAGGTCTCGAGGGTCGCGACCCAATAGCCCTGATTGAGAATGAACAGCAGCGCGAGCGCGACGAACAGGGCGAGCCGCCAGGAACGGCGCAGGCCCCAGACGAGCAGTGCGGCGGTGACGATGAACACCGGCGCGGACACGATGTGCAGCAGGGCCGTGAGGCCGTCGACGGTCGTGCCGATCACCGAGGAAACCCCGCCGAAGAACAGGGTGCCGTGCGTCTTGATCGCATGGATCAGCACCGCCATCGCGTCGCCGACGGGGATCTTGTGGGCGACGATCCACTGTTCGAAGTCGGCGGGTCCGCGCTTCGGCGCACCGTTCACGATCGAGGCGCCGGCAGGCCGGCCGGCGACGGTGAGCACCCCCTGCAGCCAGGCGGCGACGGTTCGCCGGTGCTGCTGCAGCCACGCCGCGGCGGCTGCGCGCGGTTGCTCGTGGCGATCCAGGATCGCGTCCATCATCTGATTTTCGCCGCGCAGCGTGAATTGCAGATTGGCGAGCAGGCGGCCGACGTTCGGGCACTGCGCCGCGTATCCGGCCCTCGTCACCGTGTACACCGTCGCGCCGCCGAAATTCGGGCCGAACACCGCGTCGCCGCCGTTCAGGTAGCGCATATCGAAGCGCATGTTCATCGGATGCGGTTCCCAGCCAAGGAACACGATCGGCTGTTTCGCCTGGAATGCGCGCGCCACCTGCGAGAGCATTCCCTGTTCACTCGACTCGATGAGCTGGAAGTTGCCGAGATCGAACAGATTCTCCTGCAGCATGTTCAGGATCTTGCGGTTGCCGTCGTTACCGGGCTCGATGCCGTAGATCCGGTCGCGCAGCTGCGGGCCGAAACGCTCGATGTCGGAGAAGCTCCTCAGGCCGGCCGCATAGGTGTAGGCAGGCACCGCGAGGGTGTATTTGGCGCCGACCAGATTCGCGCGCACCACAACGATCGACCCGTCCGCGATGTATTTGTGGCGATCGGCTTCCTGGGTCGGCATCCAGTTGCCGAGGAACACGTCCATATCCTTGTCGGCGAGCGAGGCGAAAGTGACCGGCACCGAGAGCACGGTGATCGTCGGCGTGTAGCCGAGGCGACGCAACAGCTCGCTGGTGATGGCGGTGGTCGAGGTCACGTCGGTCCAGCCGACATCGGAGAAGCGCACCGTGCGGCAGGAGGCGGGATCGGCGCTCGCGCGCGCCCAAGGTGCACCCGCGAGTGTGGCGCCGGCGAGGAGCCATGCGATCAATGCGGTGCGCAATGGGCCGGCGATGCGCTTGCGGGACTTGACCGGTTCGTCGGCAGGGCGGCATGATGGCGCGTCCGGACAGCGGTTTGAACAGGCGTTTAACGTGGTCCGATCTGCGCTCACCAAATGTTCTCTAATATATTGATAGAATTGACAGATTTTTCTTTCAGCCGATCTTAGGCGGAATTCCGTCTTGCGTCCATAGGACGCTGCTTCGAGACGTTCGAGGATAGCCCCATTGAACAATCACTCAACCTCCCGCAACGGAGCCCTCCGCGAACCCGTCGAGGACATGCGCCGGCGCCAGCTGATCGATGTCACGATCGACAGCCTAGCGGAACTCGGCTTCAGCGGCACGACGCTCGCGCAGATCGCGACCCGCGCAGACGTTTCCCCCGGACTCGTCGCCCATTATTTCGGCGACAAGGATGGGCTGCTCGTCGCCGCGTTCCGCTCGCTCGCGCGGCGGGTCGGCGATCAGGTCCGCGCGCGTCTGCGCCACGCGCACACCCCGCGCGGGCGCATTCAAGCGGTGATCGACGCCAATCTCGCGCCGGAAGAATTCGAGCGGCGTACCGGAACCGCGTGGCTGGCGTTCTGGGGCCAAGTGCTGCAGGTCGAGGGCTTGCGGCGGGTCCAATCGATCTATCAGCGGCGCACGCTGTCGACCTTGCGGACGTCCCTCGCGAAACTGGTGGCTGCCGATCAGGCGCACAGCATCGCTTCGATGATCGCGGCGATGATCGACGGCGTCTGGCTGCGCGCCGCTCTGTCCGGTTGGCAAGAGGCCGACAGCGAAGCGGCGCGGGCATTGTTGACGGCGTTCGTCGACGGACGGCTGCGCGAATTTGCCGCGAATCTCGAGGCGAGCGGCGCGGCGCCACGCGGCGCGCCGGATTCGGGCGCCGCGGCCCCCGGGGCGGGCGAACGCTTTGCGACGATCAACCCGGCGACCGGCGCGGTCCTTGCGTACGTGACCGCCGCGGGTCCCGCCGAAGTGGATGCGGCGGTGGCGCGCGCGCGCGGCGCCCAGGCGCAATGGGCGTCGTGGCCGGGTGCGCAGCGGGCGCGGGTGCTACGCCGGGCTGCGGTTCTGCTGCGCGAACGCAACGACACGCTCGCCGAACTCGAGACCCGGGACACCGGCAAGCCGATCCAGGAAACCCGGGTGGTGGATGTGACGTCGGGCGCGGAATGCCTGGAATATTTCGCGGCACTGGCGCAGTCCCTGAGCGGCGAGCACATCGATCTCGGCGCGCAGGCGTTCGGTTACACGCGGCGCGAGCCGCTCGGCGTGGTCGCGGGTATCGGCGCGTGGAATTATCCGCTGCAGATCGCGTGCTGGAAGGCCGCGCCGGCGCTCGCCTGCGGCAACGCGATGATCTTCAAACCGGCGGAGATCACGCCACTGAGCGCGGTCAAGCTCGAAGAGATCCTTCTCGAGGCGGGCCTGCCGGCCGGCGTGTTCCAGGTCGTCCAGGGTTTCGCGGACACGGGCCGGGCGCTTAGCAGGCACCCGGGAATCAGCAAGGTGTCGCTGACCGGCGAGGTCGGTACCGGCAAGGCCGTGATGAGCGAGGCCGCCGGCACGCTGAAACACGTGACGCTGGAACTTGGGGGCAAGTCGCCGCTGATCATCTTCGACGACGCGAAACTCGACAATGCGGTCGGCGGCGCGCTGCTCGCGAATTTCTACTCCAGCGGCCAGGTCTGCTCGAACGGCACGCGCGTGTTCGTGCATCGGGCGATCAAGGCGGCATTCCTCGAACGCTTGCTCGCACGCGTCGCGGCGATGCGTATCGGCAACCCGATGGATCCGGCGACGCAGGTCGGGCCGCTCGTCAGCGAGGCGCACATGCAAAAGGTGCTGCGCTACATTGCCCAGGGGACGGCCGAGGGCGCGCGCGCGCTGATCGGCGGCTCGCGCGTGACCACCGGCGATCTCGCGAACGGTTATTTCGTCGCACCCACCGTGTTCGACCGCTGCCACGACGACATGCGCATCGTGCGCGAGGAGATCTTCGGGCCGGTGATGTCGGTCCTCGAATTCGAGGACGAGGACGACGTCGTCACGCGGGCGAATGCGACGGAATTTGGACTCGCTGCGGGCGTCTTCACCAACGACCTGAGCCGCGCGCACCGCGTCATCTCGCGCCTGCAGGCGGGGACGTGCTGGATCAACCATTACAACGTGACGCCGATCGAACTGCCGTTCGGCGGGGTCAAGATGTCGGGTCTCGGCCGGGAGAACGGTCGTGCGGCGATCGAGCATTACAGCCAATTGAAGAGTGTCTACGTCGCCATGGGTGACGTCGAGGCGCCGTACTGAGGACGGAGTGGGTCGACCTTGAACGAGATGCAGTTCGACTACGTGATCGTCGGCGCGGGTTCGGCCGGCTGTGTGCTCGCCGATCGGCTGAGCGCCGACCGCAAGCTGCGGGTGCTGGTTTTGGAATACGGCGGATCGGACCGTTCGGTCTTCATCCAGATGCCCTCGGCGCTGTCGATTCCGATGAACATGCCGAAGTACAACTGGTTCTACCACAGCGAACCTGAGCCGCATCTGGGCGGGCGCGTGCTGCATACGCCGCGCGGCAAAGTGCTTGGCGGCTCGTCGTCGATCAACGGCCTGGTGTACGTTCGCGGCAATCCCCGGGACTTCGAGCGCTGGGTGCAGGAGGGGGCCGGCGGCTGGGGCTACCGCGACGTGTTGCCGTACTTCAAGCGCGCGGAAACTCGCGCGGCGGGCGGCGATACCTACCGCGGCGACCGCGGCCCGCTCGGCACGTGCTACGGGACTTTGCAAAACCCGCTGCATGCGGCCTGGCTCGCGGCGGCCGAGGCGGCCGGCTATGCGCGCACGGACGACATCAACGGTGCCCGCCAGGAAGGCTTCGGCCGAATGGACATGACCGTCGCCAACGGCCGGCGTGCCAGCGCGGCGAACGCCTATCTGTACCCGGCGATGCAGCGCGGGAATCTATCCGTGCTCACGCACGCGATGGCGACCCGCATTGTCTTCGACGGCAAGCGTGCCGTCGGCGTCGAGTTTCGCCGCGGCCACTCCTTGCATCTCGCACACGCGGCCCGTGAGGTGATCGTGTCGGGTGGACCGATCAACTCGCCGCAGTTGCTCAAGTTGTCGGGCATCGGTCCGGCCACGGAACTCGCCGAGCTCGGCATACCCGTCGTGCACGACCTGCCCGGGGTGGGGGAGAATCTACAGGACCATCTCGAGTTCTATTTCCAGGTCGCCTGCCGCGAACCGGTGAGCCTGTATCCGTCGGTCACGCCGCTCGGCAAACTGCGCGTCGGCCTGCGCTGGCTGCTGTTCAAGGACGGCCTGGGGGCGAGCAACCACTTCGAGACCGGCGGCTTCATTCGCAGCCGGCCCGGGATCGAATACCCCGACATCCAATTCCATTTTCTGCCGCTCGCGGTCGCCTACGACGGCTCGACGCTCGCCAAGGAGCACGGCTATCAGGCGCACGTCGGCCCGATGCGCTCCAAGAGCCGCGGCTGGGTGCGGCTCGTGTCGAAGGATCCGTTCGACAAGCCGCGGATCCTGTTCAATTATCTGAGCCACGCGGACGACTGGACCGAGATGCGCGCTTGCGTGCGCCTCACGCGCGAGATCTTCGCGCAGGCGCCGTTCGACCGCTATCGCGGCCGCGAGATCCAGCCCGGAGCCGAGGTGGTCACCGATCCGCAGATCGACGAATTCATCCGCGCCAAGGTCGAGAGCGCCTACCATCCGTCCTGCTCGTGCAAGATGGGCGCCGCGTCCGATCCGAATGCGGTCGTCGACCCGCAAGCGCGGGTCTGCGGGATCGAGCGCCTGCGCATCGTCGATTCCTCGATCATGCCGTCGGTGACGACCGGCAACCTCAACTCACCGACGATCATGCTCGCCGAGAAGGCCGCCGACCACATCCTCGGTCGCGGCATGCTCGCGCCGTCGGACGCGCCGTTCCATACGGCGCAGAACTGGCAACACGCCCAGCGCTGACGCACCGGCGCCCTGCCACAGCGGCCCCGCGGGACCGCTACCGGGGCTGGATGTGCGAGAACCGATCGTGCGGTATTATCGTCGCCCTGGCGCGCGACACGGACGTAGCAGCGCGCCCCATGGCGCGCGCGGATGCGGTTCGCGAGAGGGATCGCGGTGGCGATGTGGGAGCATGGGCATGCGATCGAAGGCCATTCTGACCCCCGGGATCGTGTTGCTCACGGCGCTGTCGTTGCTCGCGGTGAAGCCATCGTGGGCGGACTTGGTCTCGGCGGATATGGCCTACCACAAGGGCGATTACAAATCGGCGTTTGCACAATACAAAGACATGGCGGAGTTGGGCCAACCGACCGCGCAATTCAACCTCGCGGTCATGTATGCGCGGGGACAAGGGGTGATGCAAAGTTTCACGCTGGCGCAATCGTGGGCGTCCGTGGCGGCCGCCAACGGCGTGGCGCCGGCGAAGGCGCTCGCCGCTGATTTGCGCCCGCAACTCACGCCGAACTCGCTGCTGCTCTCATCGCAGATTCAAGCGCAGTACAGTCAGTCGACGCTGGCAGCACGCCTATTCCCGCAATTCCTCCAGGGCAAGGAATATGCGGGTATCGATCCGGCAATGCGTTTGAAGGCCTACGTGCCCGATTATCCCGTCGACGCGCAGGTCCAAGGCATCCAGGGGCAAGTCTATGTCGAGTTTATCGTCGCGCAGGACGGCCATGCGCGCATACCGCATATTCTGTTTGCGCTGCCACCGGGCTACTTCGAGACCACCGTCATCAACAGCGTCCTGCGCAGCGACTTTCTGCCTGCGCGCAGAGAGGGGCAGCCGATCGCGACTTCGACCAGCATGATGTACAACTTCACGATGCGTGGAACATCGATTTACGATTATGGCGATCTCGCGTCGCGCGTTCGCAAAACGAAAAAGGAAGCCGAGACCGGCGATCCCGGCGCCGAAATGCTCTATGGGATGATGCTGGCCGGTCTACCACAGCTCAAGAAGACGTACGATCAGGCATTGCCGTGGTTTCTGAAAGCGGCGCAAGCAGGCGTGCCCTACGCCCAATATCAAGTGGGCATGGGATTGCTCAAGGGTCACGGTTGTCTATGCGATCCCGGTAAAGGCCAGATCTGGCTGGAAAAAGCGGCACAGGCAGGTCAGCCGGACGCGGAGGTCGGCCTTGCCGAATATCTGTTGCAGGATCATCCGCCCGAGCACGCCGTCACCGCCGCGATCACGTGGCTCGATCGCGCGGTGAGTCAGGGGAATATTTACGGCAAGCTGCGGCTTGCAGCCATCTTGGCCTCGAACCCCTCGGCGGACGTACGCGATCCGGACCGTGCGCTCACCTTGGCCGATCAGGCCAAACGTGAGTACAGTCACGATCCGAGCCTGTGGGAGATCATCGCCGCGGCAAACGCATCGCGTGGCAACTATAAGGCAGCGGTGCGCGACGAGGCTCACGCGATCGCTTTGGCGAAGCGGCTGCGATGGGATCTGACGGCTTTGCGGCAGCGTGAATCACGCTACGCGTCGGGCAGCGCATGGACGGGAAACCTGCTGGCGTTTTAGTGGATCATCGCCCACTCATGCCGACGGCGCCGGTCCGGCGGCGGCTGCGGCCGGGGCGACGGGGCGCTAGAACTTGTAGCCGAACGAGACGCCGATCACCCGCGGCCGCAATGGCGTGTCGGCGACGATGAACTGATCGGTGCTCGTGAATACGCTGGCGTGCGAGTTGCTGAGGTTCTCGCCATAAAGCTGCACGTTCCATGCATCCTTCGCAATACCCAGGGACGCATCGTAGGTCGTGTGGGCGGGAACTTCGAAGCGCAATCGCGACGTACTGACGGCGCCGCCGACACCAATCGTCGGATTCGAACCCGCCTGCGAGAACGAATGGCCGGTGTGGCTCGCCCCCACCTGGACGAACGCGTTGTAGTCGTTGATCTCCCAGTCATAGCGCGCGCGCAAAGAGAACTGGATCGGCGGCGCATTGGCGCTCGGTGCCCCGATCGGTCCGAATGGATTGGTGATCGGCGAACAGCCGGTACCGGCGCTGTTGCAGACCTGGGTGATCGGTTTGCCGAAATTGGCCGTGTCGGCCGGGTTGTTGTTGAGCAGGATCGGCGAATTGGTCTGCCGGCTTTGGTTCCACGAGGCGGCGCCTTGCAGCGTCAGGCCGTCGGTGACCCGGGCGATCAGCGAGGTCTCGACGCCCTTGATCAGGAAATTCTGGCCGTTCGTGTCAAAGAACACGTTGCCGAGCAGTCCCGATTGGAAGAAGGCGACTTGCACGTTGTCCCAGTTCTCGCGGTACACGGCGCCGTTCCATTGCAGCCGATGGTCGAGGAACTCCGTCTTCCAGCCGATCTCGTTGTTGGTCAGCTGGTCCGAGAAATAGGCCTTCGGCAAGATGTACTGGATCTGTCCGTCGGGCCCGTACGCATGCGTCGAGCCGCCGTTCTGATTGAAGCCGCCGGGACGGAAGCCTTGCGACCAGGTGTAGTACAACATGACGTCGGGCGTCACGTGCCACGTGAGGTTGCCGCGGCTCTTGAATCCGGACTCGGTGTCGTGCAGGTCCTGCGCATTCAGATTGTACGCCTCGACGCTGCTGATGCAGCCGCCCGCGGGCGTCCCCTGCTCGAAGCAACCGAAGCTGCTGGTCACGCTGCCGCCGGAGGAATTCTGGAACTCGAAATGCCGCGTGCCGAGCGTGATCGTCAGGACCTTCGGAATGATGTCGTAGTCGGCGGAAGCGAAGAACGCGGTCTGCTTCACCTCGCGGTACTGATCCTGGTAGAAGGCGGTATTCGACGGCTGCACGCCGGGACTCTCGACGCTCGTGCCCGCGATCGTGCCGATGTTCGACAGACAGCCGGTATCGCCGGCGGTGCCGGCCGGGCCGCTGCTCGTGCATGCGGGGATCGTCTTGTAGCGCCACGAGGACTGGTCGAACACCTTGTTGTCCTCGTAATAGACGCCGGCAATCCCGCGCAGTCGCCAGTCGCCGGGCGTGCTCAGGCGGAACTCGTGCTGCATGTGCTCGTTGCGCTCGAGCGAGTGCCAGGTCGCGCTCGGCGAGAAGCAAGTCGAAGTCAGATTCGCATCGCCGCCGGTTCCCGGACCGTAGCACTGATAGTAGTCACCGTACACGCCGCGCGAATAATTGGTGTAATCGCCGATCTGATCGACGTGGCGGACCAGGTAGCCGCCGGTGTAGACGGCCTTCAAGGGCCCGAATTTGCCGTCGACGGTCCATGCCGTGTTCTCGAACTGGTCCTTGTTGTAGGCATTGTTGAACATGGTCACTTCGAGCGGCGCGAGCGGCGCACCGTCCGAGGCATTGGGCTGCTGGTAGAACACCCCTTGAGAGTCCATCGTCTGGTACATCTGTGTCAGCAACACGTCCCAGTCGTCGTTGATCTTGAACAAGGCCTCGACGCGCCCGCCCTTGTAGGTCACGGGGTTGATCGCGCGTGCCGCGATGTTGTAGTTGTTGATCACGGGGCTGCCCGGCGGCACGCAAGACCCGGCGTTCGGCTGCCCGTCGGGGCATTGACCGTTGACCGCGGGGTAATTCGCGTAGTGAATGCCGATGTCGGTGTTCTTGCGCGTGAAGGTCGCCGGCACGTTGTCGATATAGCCGCCGCGGCTGTCGTTGTAGATGACTGCGCGCACCGCCAGCTTGTCGTTGATCAGCGGCACGTTGAGCACCGCTGTCAGGTGCGTGTTCGGATCGCCGTGCGCGGTAACGCTGTAACCTGCGTCGACGTTGCCCTCGGTCTTGTCCAGTATCGGCTTGTTGGTGATGTAGCGGATCACGCCGGCCTCGGCGCCGGCGCCGAACAGCGTGCCCTGCGGGCCTTCGAGGATCTCGATGCGATTCAAATCCGCCGCGTAGATGTCGAGGTTGCGATTCGGCAGCTGGCCGGATTGGTTGTCGAGGTAAATCGCGACGTTCGGGAACACGCCGGTGGATCCGCTGCCCTGCGTCGATTGCGCACCGGCGCTCAAGCCGCGCATGAAGACCTCGTTCTGGCCGGGACCGTTGTCCTGGCTCGTGACGTTCGGCAGGTACTTCAGATAGTCGTCGAAGGTCGAGATGTGCAGCTGGCTCAGCGTTTTGGCGGTGAACGCCTGCATCGAGATCGGCACGTCCTGCATGCTCTGCGCGCGCCGCTGCGCGGTCACGACGATCTCCTGCAGCGAATCGGTAGGGGCCGCGCTGGCGCCCGCGGCGGGCGACGGCGTCGCCGCATGCGCGCCTAAGGATGCGCCCCCGAGGATCGCGGCTATCGCGTAAGAGAGCTTCGAATTCATGGCTTGATCCCTGTGGCTCGGACGATTATTAGAAGTCTGCCGGCGCGCATCGGCGCGGCGTTGAACGTTTAGATAATGGATCGATTCCACACCGTGCAACATATCTTGAGTCAAGAGCGGCCAGGATTCAAGGGTCGGATCGGGTTGCGGGAATTTCTTGGAAACCAGTGTACTATGAGACAGTCAGCACGCGTTTTCAGGGATGGCGACATTCGCGCTGCGTTGAAAGGTGGTTTAATGTTGGGGAATCGCCACAATAGTGCCTGGCGCGCCAGCGGGCCGCCCCGGGACCGGCCGGCCCGCGAACGGCAGTTGCTGTCGCCGCCATGAACGCCTCGCCGTTTCTCGGCTGGCTCGGCGCTGTGCTGCTGCTCGGCGGCGCGCACGCGGGTGCCGCATCGGCCAGCACGCCCGCGCGCAGCGCAGCGCGCGACTGGCCGCTCGCCGGCGGCGATGTCGACGGCAGCTATTATTCGCGCCTGACGCAGATCGATGCGCACGATGTCCAGCGCCTCGGCTTCGCCTGGCAGTACGACCTCGGCGAGCCGCGCCGCGGCCAGGAGGCGACGCCGCTCGTGGTCGACGGCGTGATGTACACCTCCGGCACATGGGGCTACGTCTATGCGCTGGACGCAGCGACCGGGAGGCTGTTGTGGCGCTACGATCCGCATGCGGACTTCTTCGCCGCGCGCGAGCCCTGCTGCGATCTGGTCAACCGCGGCGTGGCGGTCTGGAAGGGGCGGGTCTACGTGGCCTCGGTCGATGGCCGCCTGCACGCGCTCGACGCGGCGACCGGCCGCCCGCTGTGGAACGTCGATACGATTGTCGATCATTCGCGGCCGTATTCCATCACCGGCGCGCCGCTCATTGCGGGCAAGGTGGTGGTGATCGGCAACAGCGGTGCGGACATGGGGCATGGCGCGGTGCGCGGCTATGTCAGTGGCTACGACCTGATCAGCGGTGCGCTGCGCTGGCGCTTCTACACGGTGCCACCGCCGCGCGGAAAGCCGGTGAAAGGCGCGGCGCAAGTGGCCGCGGCCCGTACCTGGGACGCCCATCGCCCCGCGCGCTTCTACGGTGGCGGGACGGCCTGGGACGGGTTCGCCTACGATCCGAAGCTGAACCTGGTCTACTTCGGCACGGGCAACGCCGCGCCATACGATCTGCGCGAGCTCGGAGCGTCGCCGCGCGACGCACTGTACTGTGCGTCGATCGTCGCACTGCACGCCGGCAGCGGCAGGCTCGCCTGGTATTACCAGACGACGCCGCACGACAGCTGGGACTACGACTCGACACAAAAACTGATCCTGGCGACGCTGCGAATCCGCGGCAAGGCGCGCCGCGTGATCATGCAAGCGTCGAAGAACGGCTTTTTCTACGTACTCGACCGGCGCACCGGGCGCTTGCTCTCGGCGAAGAACTACACCTACGTCAATTGGGCGAGCTCGGTCGATCCGCGTACGGGCCGCCCCGTGCTGACGAAGAACGCGAACTGGCACGCGGGGCCGCGCGTGATCTATCCCTCCTGGGCCGGCGGTCACACCTGGAATCCAATGTCCTACGACCCGCGGACCGGTCTCGTCTACATCCCGGTCATCGACGCGCCGAGCGTCTGGGTGGATCTCGCGCACAACGGCGGCACAGTGCGCTTCATCGACGGATTCTTCACCACCAATGCCATCATCGCCGACGACACCTACCATGCGGCGGATGTGCGCTCGCTCTATGGACCGCTGCCGAGCGTGGCCTCGGTCGAGGCCATGCGCCACGTCGCGCCGGTGCGCGAATTGATCCGCGCATGGGACCCGCGCAAGCGGCGAGTGCTCTGGCAGCACGTGACCTCGACCGGCGTGCGCGGCTATGACGGCGGCATCCTTTCGACCGCGGGCAATCTCGTGATCCAGGGGCGGGGTAGCGGCGATTTGTGGGTCTATGCGGCGCACAGCGGCAAGGTGCTCGCGCGCATATCCACCGGCAGCCACATCATGGCCGCGCCGATGACCTACGCCGTGCGCGGCCGGCAATATGTGGCCGTGCAGGTCGGCTACGGCGGCGCGGCGATCAGCGCCGGACCGATTCCGCCGTCGAGCGCCGCCTTCAAGTACCAGAACGTCAATCGCATCATCGCATTCGATCTCGGCGGCGGCGCCGTGCCGAAACCCCCGCGCCGGGTCGCAATGCCGTTCCCCAAACCCCCGGCGCAGACCGCAAGTGCGGCGCGCATCCACCTAGGCGAGGTCGAGTTCGTCCGCGAGTGTTCACGCTGCCATGTGTTCGGCCCGAGCGTGACACCGGACCTGCGCAAGCTGAGCCCCGGCCTGCATGCCGAATTCGACGCGATCGTGTTGCGCGGATTGCTGGCGCCGGCGGGCATGGAGCGCTTCGACGATCTGCTGACCCAAGCCGACGTCGACGACATTCACGCCTATCTGATCGATCAAAGCTGGCAGGCTTACCGGGCGCAGCAGGCCGCGCTCGCGGGCCGGCCGCGGGCTCGCGGACCCGGCGGCCCGCACTGAGCGAGCCTCAAGCACTCGTTGAATCGGCCGGAATCAGATCTCGCGCAATCTCGGTGAGCAGGGCGATCGCGTAAGGCGCGAACGAGCGCCAGACTTCGACGCGGAACGCTTCGGCGCGCGGGCGCCAGAGGACGATGTCGGCCTTGGCGAGCACCGTTCGCGTGCACGTGCCGGTCGGGAACTGCGCGGGGTCGAGGTCGAGCGGACATGCGCCGTTCAAGATGCGGGCCGCCAGCGGCCCACGGATCTCCAAGCCGATCTGCCGATGGCTGACGTCGATGATGGCGTGCGCGGTCGCGCCGAGGGCGGCGTCCAGCGCCTGCGCAATCGACGCCGCGCTCTGCTCGGCCGGCGCGAGCAGCAGATATTCGTCGGGACCCAGCCAGAGGCCGGCCCGCTCGCCGTCCACGCGCGCGCGACAGACCTCATCGTCCACGGGGATCGGAAACAGGCGGCCGACGGCCGCGCGCGCGGTGCGATCGCCGTGGAACACGAGCCGCGTGGCCGGCGGCAGGGCGCTCATCCAGGAGGTCGGCGCGAACGCCAGGTAAGACCGCGGGGCCGCCTCAGGCATGGATACGCTCTGCGCTCGGATCATAGAACACCGGCGCAACGACCTCGACCTCGACGTCGCCACCCGGCATCGGCACGTACAACGTGCGCCCCATGCGGGAGCGTCCGCCCGCGACCATGGCCAGAGCGATCGGCCGTTCGAGGACGGCACTGTGGTACGAGGATGTCACGTGACCGATCAAACGCATCGGCGGCTTTTGCGCCGGCGTCTCGGCGATCTGCGCGCCTTCGTCGAGCAAGGTCCGGCCGTCCCGGCTTCGCAGGCCGACGAGTTGCTTGCGGGTGGCAGCCTGCATCGACGCGCGTTGCAACGAGCGCCGGCCGACGAAGTCGGGTTTCTTCTTGCCGATGGCCCACGCGAGTCCGGCGTCGTCCGGCGTGACGGTTCCGTCAGTGTCCTGGCCGACGATGATATAGCCCTTCTCAGCGCGCAGCACGTGCATCGTCTCGGTGCCGTAAGGGGTGATGCCGTGCGCGGCGCCCGCCGCGTGGACCGCCTGCCACACGGCGAGCCCGTGGTCCGCAGGCACGTTGAGCTCGAAACCGAGCTCGCCGGTGAAGCTGACCCGCATCACGAGGCCCGCCACGCCGCAGATGCGGCCGTACGCGACGCCCATGTGCGGCAGTGCCGCGGCATCGAGCTGCACGTCTTCGACGAGGCTTCGCAGCACTTCGCGGGATTTCGGCCCCTGCACGGCGATCACCGCCCACTGCTCGGTCGTCGAGGTGAGCCAGACCTGCAATTCTGGCCATTCGGTCTGCCGATAGTCCTCCATCATCGCCAGCACCCGCGGCGCACCGCCGGTCGTCGTCGTCACGTGGAAGCGGTCCGGGCGCAGGCGCGCGACGACACCGTCGTCGTAGACGAAGCCGTCCTCCCGGCAGAGGATGCCGTAGCGGCAACGGCCGACGGCGAGGTTGGCCCAGCTGTTGACGTACAGTCGCTCGAGGAACTGCGCCGCGCCGGCGCCGACGACTTCGATCTTGCCGAGGGTCGAGGCGTCGAAGATGCCGCAGCCGGCACGCACCGCGCGGCATTCGCGCGCGACCGCCGCGTGCATGTCCTCGCCGCCGCGGGGGAAATAGCGCGCGCGCTTCCACAGGCCGACGTCCTCGAACACGGCGCCCGCGGTCCGCGCCCAATCGTGCATCGGCGTGCATCGCACCGGATCGAACAGGTCGCCGCGCGACGCACCGGCAAAGCTGCCGAAGCTCGTCGGCGTATAGGGCATGCGAAAACTGGTCAGGCCGACCTGCGGAATCGGCACATCGAGCGCCCCGGCGACGATCGCGAGCGCATTGAGGTTCGAGGTCTTGCCCTGGTCGGTCGCCATGCCCGTCGTCGTGAAGCGCTTGACGTGCTCGATCGACCGAAAGCCCTCGCGCGTCGCAAGCGCGAGATCCTTCATCGTAACGTCGTGCTGCAAATCGACGAAGGATTTCTGCGAGCGCGTCCCGGCGAGCGGCAGCGCGCCGAGATAGCCGCCCGCATCGGCGGGGTCGGCGTCGACCGGCGGATCGCGCCGCGCACCGGCGCGCGCCGGCGCCGCATCGGCGCCGGCGGCGGCTCCATCGTCGATCGCCGCGCGCAGATCGTAGATCCCGCGGCAGGCACCGGCGGAGCGCTCGGCTTCCGCGGAGCGCTCCGGCAGGAAGGCCTGCAGCGCGTCGCTCCATTTGAGCTGGCCACGCGACTGGGAAAAAAGATGCACGCTCGGAGTGTGGCCACCGGACATCAACAGCGCGTCGCAGCGCACGGTGCGTGCGCGTCCGAGCGCGCCCGAGCCGTCCACCTCGGCGAGGGAAACCTGCTGGATGCGCAGTGCGCCGCGCGTCCCGAGGACGGTCGCCCGATCGAGCACCTCGATGCCGGCTTCGCGCGCCGCGGTCGGCAAGGCGCCGGTCGCTTGCGCGCGCACATCGGCGATCGCGGCGATCGTCACCCCGGCGGCATGCAGGTCGAGCGCGGCGGCGTACGCCGAATCGCAGGCCGCCAGCAACACGGCGCGGTCGCCGACGCGCACGCCGTAGCGGTTGAGGAACGTACGGGCCGCGCCGGCGAGCATGACGCCGGGCCGATCGTTGCCGGGAAACACCATGGGCCGCTCGATCGCGCCGGTTGCGAGAACAACCGCTCGCGCCCGCACCTGCCACAGGCGTTCGCGCGCCGCCTGCGGCGCCGGAGTCGCCAGGTGGTCCGTCAAGCGCTGGTTGAGTCCGAGCAGATTGTGCGGGAAGTAGCCGAAGGCCGTGGTCCGCGGCAGCAGGACGACGCGGTCATTCTTCGCCAGTTCGGCAATCGAGCGCTCGACCCACTGCACGGCCGGCGCACCGTCGATCCTCGCGCGCGGGTCAGCGAGCAGCGTGCCGCCGAATTCCGCCTGCTCGTCGCACAGGATCACGCGGGCGCCCTGATCCGCCGCGGCAAGCGCGGCGGCGATGCCCGCGGGGCCGCCGCCGGCCACGAGGACGTCGCAGTGCGCATAACATTGAGCGTAACGGTCGGGATCCGCTTCGGACGGCGCGACGCCGAGTCCCGCGGCGCGGCGGATCAACGGCTCATAGAGCGATTTCCAGGCGCTCCTCGGCCACATGAAGGTCTTGTAGTAAAAGCCCGCCGGGAACAGCGGCGAGAGCCAGTCGTTGATCCGCCCGACGTCGCGCCGCAGGCTCGGCCAGCGGTTCTGGCTCTGCGCTTCGAGGCCCGCGTACAGCTCGATCTGGGTTGCGCGCAGATTCGGCGTCACCCTGGCCGAATCCCGGCGCAGGGTCACGAGCGCATTGGGTTCCTCGGCACCTGCCGAGAGGATGCCGCGCGGGCGGTGATATTTGAACGAGCGGCCGAGCAGGTGCACGCCGTTCGCGAGCAGCGCCGAGGCCAGGGTGTCGCCGGCGAGACCCTCGTAGGCGCGGCCGTCGAAGCGGAACGCGAGCGGCCGCGACCGATCGACGCAGCCGCCGGCGGCGGTCCGCCATCGGCTCATCGCGGATCTCCGGCCGCTCGCGCCGGCCGCGGCTCGCCGATCCGGTAGCTCGCGACGAACCGGTCGCTGGTCGTATCCCGCAGCGCGTTGAAGAAGCGGCCGCAACCACGCGCATGCCGCCATCGCTCGGCGTGTACACCCTTGGTGTTCGTCCGCATGTACAGGTACTCGGCCCACTGCCGATCGTCGAGCTGCGACGGGTCGGCCGGCCGGGCGAGGTGCGCCTCACCGCCGTAGGTGAATTCGAGCTCCGGGCGCTTACCGCAGTAGGGACAGGGAATCAGCAACATCGCGCGCCTCGTTCAGTGAGCGACCGCGGCGGCCGCGGCCTCGTCGATCAGATGACCGTCGCGGAAGCGTTCGATGGTGAACGGCGCGTTGATCGGATGCGGTTCGTCGCGGGCGATCGTCCAGGCAAAGACGTGCGCCGAGCCGGGCGTCGCCTTGAACCCGCCCGTTCCCCAGCCGCAGTTGACGTACAGACCGGGCACCGGCGTCTTGGCGATGATCGGCGACCGGTCGGGCGTGACGTCGACGATCCCGCCCCAGTTGCGCATCATCCGCAGCCGACGGAACGTCGGGAACAGCTCGCAGATCGCGTCGAGCGTGTGCGTGTTGATGTGCAGCGCGCCGCGCTGCGTGTACGAAGTGTAGGCGTCGGTGCCGGCGCCGATCACGAGTTCACCCTTGTCCGACTGGCTGATGTAGGCGTGGATCGTGTTCGACATCACGACGCAGGGAAAGATCGGTTTGACCGGTTCGGAGACCAGCGCCTGCAGCGGGTAGCTCTCGAGCGGCAGCCGCACGCCGGCAAGATTCAACACCGCGCTCGTGTTGCCGGCGGCCGCGATCCCCACCTTGCGGGCGCCGATCGGGCCGCGCGTCGTTTCCAGCGCCTCGACGCGTCCCTGGGCGTCCCGGCGAATCCCGGTGACTTCGCAATTCTCGATGATGTCGACACCCAGGGCATCGGCCGCGCGGGCGTAACCCCAGGCGACCGCGTCGTGCCGTGCGGTTCCGCCGCGTCGTTGCAAGGCCGCACCCAGGACCGGATAGCGCATGTCGTCGCCGATGTTGAGCGGCGGGCAGAACGCCTTCGCCTCCTCGGGGCTCAGCCACTCGTTGTCGACGCCGTTGCAGCGGTTCGCATGCACGTGGCGTTTGAACACCTGCACGTCGTGCACCGTGTGCGCGAGCATCATCACGCCGCGCGGCGAGAACATCACGTTGTAGTTGAGCTCCTGCGAGAGGTTTTCCCACAGCTTCACGGAGTGGTCGTAGAGCGCCGCGCTCTCGTCGAACAGGTAGTTCGAACGAATGATGGTGGTGTTGCGGCCCGTGTTGCCGCCGCCGATCCAGCCCTTCTCCAGCACCGCGACGCTGCCGAGTCCATGCTCCTTCGCCAGGTGATACGCCGCGCCCAGGCCGTGGCCGCCGCCCCCGACGATCACCGCGTCGTACGCCGGTTTCGGCTCGCATTTGCGCCACTGCGGACGCCAGCCGCGATGGCCGCAGAGCGCCCGGCGCAGCAGCGCAAAGCCGGAGAATCGTTGCCTGCTCATGCGCGCGCTGCCGTCTCGATCACGCCCTGAGGTCCTTGTTCTCGGGATCGTAGGGCGAGTCGACGAGCACGGTCGCGCGCTTGCGCTCGCCGAGGATCTCGATGTGCAACGGCGTGCCGACGGCGGCGAAGGCGGGCGAAATGTAGCCAATCGCGAGGCTCTTGCCGAGCGTATGGCCGTAATAGCCGGAGGTTGTGCGCCCGACCAGCCGGCCATCGGCGTCGTACAGCGGCTCGTTGCCGAGCGGATCCGCGTCGCTGACCCCATGCACCTCGAGCGTGATGAAGCGATGCGCAACGCCGGCGGCGAGCTGTTTCTCGAGCGCCTCTTTGCCGATGAAGGCGCCCTTGTTCATGCGCACGAAGCGGTCGAGACCCGCCTCGAAGGGTGTGTAGTCGGGCGTGAGGTCGGTGCCCCACATGCGGTACGACTTCTCCATGCGCAGCGATTCCATCGCCCGCATGCCGACCATGCCGATGTCGTGCGGCGCGCCTGCCGCGAGCAGTGCGTCGAACAGGTGGTGCGCGTATTCGATCGGAAAGTGCAGCTCCCAGCCGAGCGCGCCGACGAAATTCACGCGCAGCAGGTGCACGTCGGTCGCGAGACCGACCTCGGCGACCTGGCCGGTGAGCCACGGGAACGCCGCATTATCCAGCGGCGTGTCGGTCAGCGCGGCGAGCACTTCGCGCGAACGCGGGCCGCCGAGGACGAAGCAGCCGCGGCTCGTCGTCACGTTGCGCAGCTCGATCCGGCCGCCCGAACCGGCGGGCAGCATCTGTTGCAGATAATCGCCGTCGTAGCGTTCGGCCGCGCCGGCGCTGACGACATAGAAGCGCTCATCGCCGAGCTTCGTGATCGTGAACTCCGAGCGGATCCCACCGCGGCGGGTCAGGGCATGACACAGTGCGATGCGGCCGATCTTGGTCGGGACCTTGTTGGCGACCAGGTTGTCGAGCCAGCCTTCCGCGCCGGGGCCCGAGACCTCGTGCTTGGTGAACGGCGACAGATCGATGATGCCCACGGCGCCGCGCATCCGGCGCGCCTCGTTGCCGACGTGCTCGAAGTAGTTCGAGCGGCGAAAACTCCATCGATCCCGGGCTTCGACGCCGGGCGGTGCGAACCAGTTCGGACGCTCCCAGCCGTAGCGCTGGCCGAACACGGCACCCATGCGCGCGAGTTTGTCGTACACCGGGCTGCTCTTCGCCGGCCGGGCATCCGCGCGCTCCTCATCTGGATAATGGATGACGAAGACGTTGCGGTAGGTCTCTTCGTTCTTCGCGACGACATAGCGCTTGCCGGTGTAGGGCCCGAAGCGGCGCGGGTCGGTCGCCGCCATGTCGATGCCGGGCTCACCCTCGACGATCCACTCGGCGAGCTGCCAGCCCGAGCCGCCGGCTGCCGTGATGCCGAAACTGTGACCTTCGTTGAGCCAGAGGTTGCGCGCCCCCCAGGCGGGGCCGACCAGCGGGCTACCGTCCGGCGTGTAGGCGATCGGCCCGTTGACGATGTCCTTGATGCCGCAACCGGCGAGCGCCGGCACCCGGCGCATGGCCGCCTCGACGTGCGGCAACAAGCGGTCGAGATCGCCCTCGAACAGACTCTTGCCGAACCAGTCCGGCACGCCATCGGCGAAGCGCGCTGGCGCACCCGCCTCGTACGGTCCGAGGATCCAGCCCATGCGCTCCTCGCGAAGGTAATAGGACTTGTCCGATTCGCGCAGCACCGCGAGCTCGCGGCCACCGCGCTGACGATAGGTCTTCAGCTCCGGCGATTCGTCGTAAACGATGTACTGATGCTCGACCGGGATCGACGGCACGTTGATGCCGAACAGACGTCCGGTTTGCCGAGCGTAGTTGCCGGTCGCGCAAACGACGTGCTCGGCGACGATGTCGCCCTTGTTGGTCGTCAGCAGCCATTCGCCCGAAGGCGCGCGCTTGACGCCGACCACTTCGGTTTGCTCGTGGATCTCGGCGCCGCCGCTGCGGGCGCCCTTGCGCAGCGCCATGGTCAGGTCCGCCGGGGCGATGTGTCCATCGTCCGGATGATAGAGAGCGCCGACGATCCTCGGAGTGCCCTGATCGTCGCCGAGCTCGATCAGCGGCCACAGGTCCCGCACCTCCGAGGGACCGATGATTTGGAAGGGCACGCCGATCGTGTTCGCAGTTCCGCAATATTTCTGGTACTCGTCCATGCGGTCGCGGCAGGTCGCGAGACGCAGGTTGCCGGTGACGTGAAAACTCACGTCCTGGCCGGTCTCGGCGGGCAGCTTCTTGTACAGATCCACCGAATACTTATGCAGCTGCCCGACCGTATAGCTCATGTTGAACAGGGGCAGCAGCCCCGCCGCATGCCAGGTCGAACCGGCCGTCAATTCGGCGCGTTCCAGCAGCACGACGTCCGTCCAGCCTTTGCGCGCCAGGTGGTACAGCGTGCTGACACCGACGACACCACCGCCGATAACGACGACGCGGGCATGAGTTTTCATCGCGGGCAATCTCCGTCGTTTATTGGCTGCGGCAGTGTAACCAGAGACGGGCCGAAGGCGAGGCCATTTGCGACAATGGCTGTTTGAAATGCGTCAGGACGCCCGGCGCCGTCCCCCGGGAGGTCGATTCCGCACTGTCGGAAATACGACAACTTCCTACCCAAAAGAGACCAAATCGGCCGGGCAATGGCATACTGCGCGGGTGGCGAGTGCCGCCTGAACGCGCTGGAGATTCCCTTGGAAACCGCGGCCGTGCTGCGCAAATGCAAGTACGCCTTCCTCACCGTGCCCAACTACTCCTTGATCGCGGTCGCCAACGCGCTGGAACCGCTGCGGATGGCGAATCGGCTCATCGGCCGGGACATCTACGAATGGTCGATTGCCAGCACGAGCGGTCAGGCCGTGCCGTCGAGCAGCGGCATGTCGCTCGCACCGACCGTGGCGCTCGAAAACCTGGGTCCGGTCGACATCCTGTTCGTCTGCGCCGGGGTGAACGTGCGCGAAGCCGTATCGGCCCCGCTGCTGACGCAGTTGCGGCGTCTGGCGGAGCGCCGTGTGCCGCTCGGCGCCTTGTGCACCGGCGGCTATGTGCTCGCACGGGCGGGCCTGCTCGATAACTTCAAGGCAAGCATCCACTGGGAGAACCTGTCCTCGCTGCGCGAGGAGTTCCCGCGCGTGCGCATCAGCGACCAGTTGTTCACGATCGATCGGGATCGCTTCACCTGTTCCGGCGGAACCGCGCCGCTCGATCTGATGCTGCACCTCATCCAGTCGAAGCTCGGTGCGCGGATTTCGCAGTTGGTGTCCGAGCAATTCATCCTCGAGCGGGTGCGCAAGGACACCGACCGCCAGTACGTGCCCTTGCGCGCGCAGATCGGGCCGGCGAGCCGCGGGTTGATACGGGTCGCGCAGCTGATGGAGGAAAACATCGAAAAGCCGCTGTCGCTCGATAAGATCGCGAAGTCGACCGGGCTGTCGCGCCGGCAGATCGAGCGTTTGTTCAGGCGCGATCTGCACTGCGTGCCGAAGCGCTACTATCTCGAAATGCGCCTGCGCCGCGCGCGCGAGTTGCTGCTGCAGACCGCGATGCCGATCATGGACATCACGGCCGCCTGCGGCTTCCAATCCCCGCCGCACTTCTCGAAATGTTACCGCAGCCAGTTCGGCCACCCGCCGAGCGCCGAGCGCAAGCTGCTCCGGCGCGCCGCAGCGCTTACTTGAAGATGACCGTCTTGCTGCCGTCGAGGAACACGCGGTTCTCGAGCAGCAGGCGCAGCGCCGATGCGAGCGCCCGGCGTTCCGAATCCCTGCCGACGGCGGCGAGCATGTCCGGCGTGAAGCTGTGGTCGACGCGCTCGACGAATTGCTCGATGATCGGACCCTCGTCGAGATCGCCGGTCACGAAGTGGGCGGTGGCGCCGATCAACTTGACTCCGCGCTCATGCGCCTGGTGGTAGGGCTTGGCCCCCTTGAACCCGGGCAGGAACGAGTGATGGATGTTGATGGCCCGGCCGTGGAGGCGCCTGCACAGATCGTCCGAGAAGATCTGCATGTAGCGCGCGAGCACCACCAGTTCGGTGGTGCTTTGCTCGATCAACTCGAGGAGCCGCGCTTCCTGTGCGGCCTTGGTCGCCGACGTGACCTGCAACCAGTGATAGGCAATCCCGTAGCGATCGGCGATCGGCCGCATGTCGGGGTGGTTCGAGACGATCGCGCTCACCTCCATCCGCAGTTCGCCGATGCGCTGCCGGTAGAGAAGATCCTCGAGGCAATGGTCCAGCTTCGACACCAGGATCATCACCCGGCTGCGAAGCGTGCCGTCGTGGATCGCCCATTGCATCTGCTCGGCGCCCGCCAAGGCGACGAAATCGGCGCGCAGCCGCTCTACGTCGAGCGCTTCGCCGGCGACCGCGCAGAAAGTCACACGGACGAAGAATCGCCGCGTCATCACGTCGTCGAACTGATGCATCTCGATGATGTACAGCCGGTGCGCCGTGAGGAAGCCGGCGACTGCCGCGGTCGTACCCATGCGGCTCGGGCAGGTCGCGGTCAGCACGTAGGGATGAGAAGTTTGGTATTCCATGGCCGGAATCATACCGGAGACGCTTTGTACGCGGGCCGCGTCGGATGCGACCCGCAATTGCATGCGCGCGACGCGTGCTACGCTGTGGGCGCCGTCCACAGCCTCGTGCTGCGCGCGAACCGCCGATGGAGCGCCGATGCAAACCGATCGACAAGACGCCTGGTTTCGTGAAGCCTACACGGCGGCGCTCGCGCTGCTCGAGCGCGGCGATGCGCCGGGCGCCGAGGAGCGCTTGCGGACGATCCAGCGCACGCTCCCCGGAGAGGTGAACACACTGCGCGTGCTCGGCATCGCGCTGCTCGCGCAAGGGCGCAGCGCCGAGGCGATCGACACGCTCGAACGGGCCGTGCAGGCGGCGGGCGACTTCGCGCATGCCCGCGCGGACCTCGCCAAGGCGCATCGGGCCGAAGGCCACCTCGAGCGCGCGGTCCTCGAGCTGCGGCACGCCCTGCGCCTCGACTCGACGCTACAGGGCGCGTGGCTGCTGCTCGGCGATCTGCTGGTCAATAGCGGAGATTTTGCCGGCGCACGCGTCGCGTTCACCACCGCGCTCGGCCTCGGCCCGTACGCGCAGCCGCTCGAGGAGGCGAGCCGTCTGCTCAACGGCGGCGATCGGCGCCGCGCCGAGGTACTGTTTCGCCAGGTGCTGCGCCAGGACGCCGATCAAGTCGGCGCGCTGTGCGGCCTGGCTGCGGTGTCGCTCGCGGCCGGCCATCCTCAGGATTCCTTGCGCCTGTTGGGCCACGCCTCGCGCCAGACGGCGCACCTGCCGCTGATTCACCGCGGATTGGCGCAGGCATTCCTGGAAAGCGCGCGCTTCGCCGAGGCGGAAAAGGCGATCCGGCATGCGCTGCTGATCGACGATGCGCCATCCGCCGGCTGGGTCATCCTCGGCACGGTGCTCGCCCATTCGCTGCGACCGCAGGACGCGCTCGACGCCTACGACCGGGCACTCGCGATCGATCCTCGCCAGCCGCAGGTGCTGCTGTCGAAGGGCCACGCCCTGAAGACACTCGGCCGGCGCGCCGAATGCGAGGCGGTGTATCAGCAGTGTCTGGCACGCCAGCCGGATTTCGTCGAGGCCTACTACAGCCTCGCGGACCTGAAGAACTATCGGTTCGACGACGCGCAACTCGCGGCCATGCAGCGCCTGCGCGCCGGCGCCGCGGCGGGCGGGCGCACGGCGAGCCCGGCGCAGCTCGACTTCGCCCTTGGCCGGGCGCTCGAGCAACGGGGTCTGTATGCGCGGGCCTTCGAGCACTTCGCGTCCGGCAATGCGACCCGCCGGCGCGAAGCGCCGTTCGATGCGGCCGGCTTCGATCTCAAATGCCGGCGCATTGCCGCGGCGATCGATGGCTCCTTTCTCGCCGCCCGGGAGGGCATCGGTTTGGCGGATCCGGCACCGATCTTCGTCGTCGGCCTGCCGAGGTCGGGATCGACACTCGTCGAACAAATGCTGGCGAGTCATTCCTCGGTGGACGGCACGATGGAACTGCCGACCATCGGCGGCATCGTCCGCGAACTCGATCTGCTCTCGGAGGACGCCGACGCCTACCCGGAGTGTCTCGCGGATCTGCCGCCGGATCGCTTCACGGCGCTCGGCGCGCGCTACATCGAGGAGACACGCATCTTTCGCGCCGGACGGCCGCGCTTCGTCGACAAGATGCCGAACAATTTCAGCCACATCGGACTGATTCATCTGGCGTTGCCGCAGGCCCGGATCATCGACGTCCGCCGCCATCCGCTCGACGCCTGCTTCAGCGCCTTCAAGCAGCACTTCGCCAAGGGTCAGGCATTCACCTACGACCTGGAGGACCTCGGGCGGTATTACCGCAGCTACCTCGCCTTGATGGATCATTGGCATCGCGTGCTGCCGGGCCGGGTGTTGCATTTGCGCTACGAGGCGCTGGTGCGCGACACCGAGACCGAGTTGCGTCGCCTGCTCGAACACTGCGGCCTGCCGTTCGAGCCTGCCTGCCTGCGCTTCCATGAAACGCAACGCGCTGTCAGGACCGCAAGTTCCGAACAGGTGAGGCAGCCGATCTACGCGACGGGGATCGGCCATTGGCGGCATTTCGCCGCCGAGCTCGCTCCCTTGCGCCGAGCATTGGGCGATTGTCTGGAGCGCTTCCCGGCGGATTGAACGGCCGATCGACGGACCGGCGGTCTGCGCGCGCGCCTCGGCGCACCGGCGCGGGGCCCCGGCCGCGCTATACGTGCGTATCGCGATACTATATGAACATATAATTTTTGTTGACTCGCGAGTTTTGCCGCGTCCATGATAGAGGCCTACGGCAAAGCGCCCGTCGCCAAGACGCAACGCCCGGGAGGATCGCGATGACCAAATTCGCCAAGCAGCGTGGGCCTTGCCACGGAGTCGCGACCGCGGGGCCCTCGACGGCCTGCGCCGGCGCCAATGCCGGGCACGCCCTGCGGTTCGCGATTGCCGCGATCCTCTCCGGCACCACCATGGCCGCATTCGCGCCGGTACCGGCTCATGCCGGCGACGCGGCGCCGAGCGACAGCCTCGCCGAGATCATCGTGACGGCGCGCAAGCGAGCCGAAAACCTCGAGAAGGTTCCCGAAAGCATCGATGTCTTCAGCGCGAAGCAGCTACAGAACCTCGGTATCACGCAGTTCGAGGACTATGCGAGCAAGGTGCCGTCCGTCTCGTTCATCAGCATCGGCCCCGGGTACCAACAGTTTTTCATGCGCGGCGTGTCCGACGGCAGTACCCCGAACAACGCGAACACGTCGACCACCGGCTATTACCTCGACAATCAATCGCTCTCCTATTACGGCGGGATTCCCGATCTGCATGCCTACGACATCCAGCGGATCGAGGTGCTGAACGGACCGCAGGGGACGCTCTACGGCGCCGGTGCGATGTCGGGCGCGATCCGCCTGATCACGAACAAGCCGGACCCGAACAAATTCAGCGGCGGCATGGATCTCGACGGCGGCCAGATCGACGGCGGAGCTCGCAACGACAGCATCGAGGGTTTCCTCAACCTGCCGCTCGTCGCCGGCCGCAGCGCCGTGCGAGTGTCGGGCTTCTACGTCAAGCAGGGCGGCTTCATCAACAACCTGCTGGAGACCCGCAACTGGGTCAACGGCACGACGAGCACCAATGCCGAATGGGCCGGCAATAATTACAACCACGAACTATTTTCCGGCGGGCGCATCGAGCTCCTGCAGAAGTTCGGGGACCGCTGGCAAGCGAATCTGTCGGTCAATTTCCAGCACCAGAAGGTCCACGGCGCCTGGGACCAGAACCCGAGCTTGAACGGACCGCGCAACGTCGCGCGCTTCGGTCCGGAGGCCGAGGATCGCTACAACCGGATGATGTCGCTGACCGTCAAGGGCGACGTCGGGATCGGCGATCTGATCTACGCCGGCGGCTACTTCAGCCGGGCGAATCACCAGATCAACGAATACTCCGAGTACGTCCAGTACGTCAACACACCGAGCGTGACGCCGGCGACCATCCAGTCGTTCACCTGTCAGGCCTATGATTCGACGACGACGCCGCCGACGTTCTCGGGTTGCAACGTGCCGACCCTGTACTATAACTATCGCGACCAGGTCTACCGCTGGTCGCACGAGGTCCGGCTGCAATCGAAACCCGGCGGCCACACGCATTGGACCGTCGGCCTGTACTTCGAACAGACCAAGGACGACTACACCTACTTCTACGACATGCCGGGGATCAATTTCCAGGGCACGCAGGCGGCTTCGTACATCAGCTATTACCACGGCACGCCGCTACCGCAGGAGTGGTACAGCAGTGCCTCGCGCCTGGACGAACACGATGTCGCGGCCTTCGGCGAGATCACCCAGGACCTGACACAGCGCCTGAGCCTGACTTTCGGTCTGCGTGACTTCCGCTCGCGTGTCTCGGGCTCGGATGCATGGGCGGGGTATTTCTACCAGCCGAAGGTGCCGACTCCCGTACAGAGCGTCACCTTTTCGAAGATCGACTACAAGGCGGGCATCAATTTCCAGGCGACGCCGACCACGCTGTATTATCTCTCGTTCGCGCAGGGTTTTCGCGACGGCGGCTTCAACACGGGCTTTGCCCAGAATCCGCTGGTTCCCGCGAGCTTCGCCCCGGACACGCTCGACAGCTACGAGGTCGGCTGGAAGGCGCTGTTCGACGAGGGCCGGTACCGGTGGAACGGCGCGGCCTATTATATGCCCTGGAAGAACTACCAGACGGCGGTCTTCGATCTGGCGATCTCGCCGAATACGTTCAATGCGAACATCGGCAACGCGCGAGTGTACGGCATGGAGACGAACGTCGATGCGCGCCCGATCGAGGGGCTCACGCTGTCGGTATCGCTTGCGTACAATGACTCGCAGCTGACCAGCGACACCTATTCGAACGCGAACTACCAGGTGTTGGCGGGCGAACGGCTGCCGTTCGTGCCTTATTTCAAGGGCAGCGCTTCGGCGCGCTACTCGGTGCCGATCCGCCCCAACGTGATCGGCTACCTGCAGTACGACATCTCGCACACCGGCGCGATGTGGAGCGACCTGCGCGTCGACAACCGCACGCTGCAGCCGTCCTTCAACATCGCCAACCTGCGCGCCGGCTGGCATACGCCGGACAATGTCTGGGACTTCGAGGCCTACATCACGAATCTCGACAACACGCGCGCGGTCGTCTACGTCAACACCTACAACTACGATCACCGGCAGACCACCAACGAGCCGCGGGTGTTCGGCATACACATTCGATACCGGTTCGGCGGCACCGGCTAGCGCGGTGGGCGCTGCGCCCGGCGCCGGGCGACGCCGGCCGCGTCATGGCGCCGGCGTCGCGGCGCGGATCACCCGCCCGCCGACGGTGCCGATGATGGTCGCGCGGGCGGCAGCGGGGTATCGCGGCCACGAGATCGCGAGCTCGCCGTGCAGGCGGTGCGGGCCGGCGAATGCGACGCGGGCACGGACGGTGCCGCGGCGGCCGGACGGCAGCTGCGCCACGCCGCTCACGGCAAGATCCTCGGTCCAGCGCACGCCCCGCAGGTAGAGCGTGCGGCCGGCGGCGGCGACGCGAAAGTGACCGCCACGCAAGCCGGGACCGGTGCCGACCGTGTTCTCGGCGGCGCGAACCACGACGTCGCCGACCGTCATGACGACCGCCCTGGCGATGCGCAGGGCGGCCGCATCGACGCGGTTTCCCGCAAGCGCGGCCGCCGGCGAGAGCCGCTCGCTGCGGCGGACGAACCGAGGCAGCAGTCGAATCGCCGGCACGCGCGCCGTGCACGTGGTATCGCCGACCCGCAGTGTCGCGATGAAGCGCCGGACGATGCGCGCGGCGCAAGCGCTGCGCGCGCGCGGCAGCGCGTTCACGTGAAAACTGTTCGCGAGCACGATCTGCCGCCCGCGCGCAAACTCGCGGGCGACGGCGGCGCCGTCGGCGACCGTGGTCATGTCGTCGAGATCGGCGGAGATGATCAGCGCCGGTACGTCCGGGTATCGGGCGGGGGCGGGGGCGACGTCGCCGCTCGGATCTGCAGCAGGGGCCACGGGCCAGCCGACGCACTCGTCGATGAAGCTGTAGTCGAGCGGCATGCCGCGGTACTCGTCGATCGTGAACGGCGCAAAGGCGTCCGGGTAGGCACGCGCGTAGCGCTCGATGGCCAGATGGCGCGCGCGCAGGCGCGCCGCGGGCGCGAGGCGCATGTCGAAGACCTGCGGGGGGTCGTGGCACAGCACGGCCGCCGCGAGCCCGGCGCTCCATTTTGTCGGATCGTCGGTCGGATCACGCGAGTCTACGCCGCTCAGGGTTTCGGCCATCAAGCGCAGCAGCGGCGCCCGGTCGCCCGCGGCGAACGCGCGCGCCGCCGCGTCCGTCTCCCGCACCGAGGCGAACGCCGGTGAACCGGCGAACATCACGATCGCGAGCTTCGAGGCATCGGCCGTGAAATGGCGCCGCCGCCCGTCCGCATCGAGCGCCGTGGCCGCGAACGGCGCGGCGCGCAGGCGGCGCAGGGCGGGCAGGATGTGCGCGATCGAGTTCCCCGGCAGGCGCGCGCACGCCGGTGAGCGGCGGCAGGCCCGGTCGAACTTGGCACGCATCGCCGGCGCGTAGTGCGGATACCACGCATAGTGCGGACCGTTCAGCGGATAGGCGCCGTCGAGTACGATCGAGCGCAGGACGCCGGGATGGCGCAGCGCAAACACCTGTTCGAAGTAGGTGCCGTAGGAATCGCCGTACAGATCGATGCGCCGGATTTGCAGTGCGGCGAGAATTGCCGCGAGATCGTCCGTCGCGAAAGCGGTGCCGTACAGCGCCGCCCGCGGTCCGAGCGCGCGGCCGCAGGCGGCGACGCCGGCGATCGTCCAGCGCGACGCGGTCTGCAGCGCACGGCAGTCGAGCGCCCCGGACCGGCCGGTGCCGCGGTTATCCATCAACAGCACGGCGCGTCGCGCGCGCAACGGCTGAAACAGGGCGAGATAATCGGCGCGCGACAGCGTCGCCGGATAGCCCGGACCGCCTTCGGTCGCGACCAGCGTGCCGCGCGAAGGACCCGGGCGAGTCCGCGGGTAGTACTCGAAGTGGATCATGATGTGGCCGGGAATCGCGCCGCCCGGATCGAGCGGTCGGCGCAGATCGCCGCAGTAGGCGGCAACCCCGGCGCAGCGGTGCAGGCGCATTGCGCCCATCTCGAGGCTCGCCGCCGGCAGCGTCCGCGCCGCGGCGCAAAGCAGCAGCGCCAGGGAGAGCCACGGCGCGTAAGCGCGGGCGCGCCCTTGGAATCCAGCCGGTCGCATCGCGTTCCTCGAACGGGCAGTGGAGGCGCCCAGTGTAGCGCGGTTGCCGGGAGCACGGGCCTGCGCGGCGGTCGTGAATCGGGGCGCGTACCCCGTCAGGCTGGGTTATGATCGGGCGCAAACCGATGATCAGACGCCGCCAAATCTTCGCCGTATATGGCGCGGGCATCCTGCAGGGCGCGGCGTTCGTGCTCGTGCCCTCGCTCGGCAAGATCCTCGAGGGCCCGCCATATCGGGTCAGCGCAACGGCCTACGGAGTGCTCTATTTCCCGGAGATCGTCGGCGCCGTCATCGGCGCGTTCGCCGCCGGCCGGCTGCAGCGCACCGCCGGTAGCGGCGCGTTGCTGCGCGCCGGACTGATCGCCAACCTCGTCGGCATGGCGCTGCTCGCTCTCGCCGCATTCACCTCGGGACCGATTGCCTATGCCGCGATCCTGGCCGAAACGCTCTGCCTCGGACTCGGCTTCGGCCTGACTCTCGCGACCCTCAATCCGTACGCGGCGCTGCTGTTCCCGCGCACGCCGACGACGGCGATCACGCTCCTCAACGCACTGATCGGCGCGGCGACCGCGCTCGCGCCGCTCGCACTCGACGCCTGTCGCCGGGTCGGATCCTGGGGGCTGCTACCGCTCGCGCTGCTGGCCGGATTCGCCGCGCTGATCGCGACGTCACCGCCGCACCCGGCATCCGCTGCGGCTGCCGGTGACGGCCCGGCGCGCCCGATGTCGCCGGCGATGTGGCCGTTCGCGCTCGCGGTGCTGCTCTACGCGATCGCCGAGGGCAGCTTCAGCAGCTGGGCGCAAATCTACGTCGCTCACGTCGGCGGCGCGGCGATGTCCCGGGCGGCGTTCGCCTTGTCCTCGTTCTGGGCCGGTTTGACCCTGCTGCGTGTGCTGCTCGGCTTGGTGCCCGAAGGCGGCGGCATGCGCCGCGCATTGTTTTTGGTGTCGGCGCTCGGCATCGGCGCGAGCTTCGTGCTCCTCTCGCGGCTGGGATCGGTCGATGGATTGATCGGCGCCTACGCGATCGCCGGTGCTTCGTGCAGCATCTATTATCCCTACGCGATGGCCTTCGGCCTCGCGGCGTGGCCGGCGAGCTCGGTCGGTTTCGCCGGCCTGCTGGTCGCTGCGTTGATGATCGGCGAGGGCATCGGCTCGCTCGCGCCCGGCGCCCTGCAGCGGCTGATCGCGCTGCCGACGATTTATCTGGCCGCTTCGCTGCTGGCGTTGCCGCTCCTGTATTTTGCCTGGCGCCTGCCGCGACGCCGGTCCTGAAGGCTCGCAGCAGCGCGCAATCGGCTGGAATTGCGCGTACCTTGAAGGCAGACTGGCGTCCGATGAGGAATCACTACTCGGCCTGGTCCCTGCTGCGCGGCGCGATCGCCGGACACCGCAACTGGACCGCGGCGTGGCGCGACGCGACGCCGAAACCCGCCTACGACGTGATCGTCGTCGGCGGCGGCGGCCATGGTCTTGCGACGGCGTACTACCTCGCGAAGAACCACCGGATCACGAACGTCGCCGTGATCGAACGCGGCTGGATCGGCGGCGGCAACACGGGCCGCAACACGACGATCGTGCGCTCGAATTATCTGTATCCCGCGAGTGCACGGCTCTACGACTTCTCGCTGAAGCTCTACGAGAAGCTGTCGCTCGAGTTGAATTTCAACATAATGTTGAGCCAGCGGGGCCTCGTGCTGCTCGCGCACAGCCGGCACGATCTCGATTCGATGTCGCGTTGGACGAATGCGCTGCGGATGAACGGCATCGACGCGGATCTACTGACCGCAAGCCAGGTCGCCGCACTGCTGCCGGGGCTCGACATGTCCCCGCGGGCGCGAATTCCGGTGCTCGGCGCCTTGACGCAACCCCGCGCCGGCACGGCTCGCCACGACGCGGTCGCCTGGGGATACGCACGCGCCGCGTCGCTGCTCGGCGTGGACATCATCCAGAACTGCGAAGTGCGGGGATTCGCGCTGCGCGACGGACGCGTGGTCGGTGTGGACACGAACCTCGGGCCGATCCGCGCCGAGCGGGTCGCCATCGCGGCTGCCGGTCACAGCTCGGTGCTCGCCGAACTCGCCGGATTCCGCCTGCCGGTCACGAGTTACGCCCTCCAGGCATTGGTGTCCGAGCCTCTGAAACCGTTCCTGAACACGGTGGTGCTGTCGCCGGGTACCGGGGCCTACCTGAGCCAGTCCGACAAGGGCGAACTCGTGATCGGTGCGATGCTCGATCTGTTTCCCTCGTACGCCCAGCGCGGCAGCTTTGCGATCACGCAGTCGATTCTCGCCGGCGTGCTGGTGCTGTTCCCCGCCTTTTCGCGCCTGAAGATGCTGCGCCAGTGGGCCGGCATCGTCGACGTCGTGCAGGATTCGAGCCCGATCATCGGCCGCACGCCGGTCCCGGGCCTCTACATCAATTGCGGCTGGGGCACCGGCGGCTTCAAGGGGATTCCGGTCGGCGGCTGGACGCTCGCACACGTGCTCGCGACGGGTGAGAACCATCCGCTCGCGGAGCCGTTCCAGCTCGAACGATTCATCACGGGGCGGCTGATCGACGAGGCGGCCGCCTCCGGCATCGCTCACTGACCCCGGGGACGAGGAAGCACGACCAATGATGCGGATTCCATGCATTTTGTGCGGCGAGCGCGACGAGAGCGAGTTTACTTGCGGCGGCACGGCGCATCTCGTCCGGCCGCCGCTCGAGGCGAGCGACCGCGAATGGGCCGAGTATCTGTTCTTTCGGGACAACCCCAAGGGCGTGCACCTCGAGCGCTGGCGCCACAGCTACGGCTGCGGACAATGGTTCAACATCGAGCGGCACAGCGTGACGCACGAGATATCGTCCGTATACGCCGTCACGGAGCCGCCGCCGCGATGAGCGGATCCCGCCTCGCGCCGCCGTTCGGCACCCGCATCGAGCGGTCGCGGCCGATCAGCTTCCTGTTCAATGGCCACGTACTCGCCGGTCTGCAGGGCGATACGCTCGCCTCGGCCTTGCTCGCGAATGGCGTGCGCCTCGTGGGACGCAGCTTCAAGCTGCATCGACCGCGCGGTATCTTCTCCTGCGGCATCGAGGAGCCGACCGGCATCGTCGATCTCATCGACGGGTCGCACCGCACGCCCAACGTGCGCGCGACGCTCGCCGAGCTGCACGACGGACTCGCGGCGCAAAGCGTCAATTGCTGGCCCGGTGTCGCCTTCGACGTCGGCTCGGTCAACGGCTGGCTCGCGCCACTGTTGCCCGCCGGCTTCTACTACAAGACGTTCAAATGGCCCACCTGGCGCCTGTTCGAACCCGCTGTTCGCCGGATGGCCGGTCTCGGACGCGCATCGCTCGCCGCGGATTCGGACCGTTACGAGGAGGTATCCGCGCAAGTCGACGTGCTCGTGATCGGCGGCGGCATCGCCGGCCTGTGCGCCGCGACGGCGGCGGCCGAAGGCGGCGCGCGCACGACCCTGTTGTGCGCGGGGCCGGTGCCGGGCGGAACGCTCGGCTGGCGCGGCGATCCGGCCATCGCCGCAAAAATCGCCAAGGCTGCCCGTGCCGGCGTCACCATCATGACGCGCACGCTCGCATTCGGCGTGTACGACCACAACCTCGTGTGTGCGACGGAGCAGCTCGCCGGCACAGCGACGCTGCCGGGCGCGCTGCGCGAACGGCTCTGGAAATTTCGTGCGCGCTCGATCGTCTCGGCGCAGGGCGCAACGGAGCGACCCATGATCTTCCCCGGCAATGACCGGCCGGGCGTGATGCTCGCCGGCGCCGCCGACAAATATGCGCATGCCTACGGTGTCGCCTGCGGCCGGCGCGTCGTGATCGCGGCGAACGGCGATTCGGCCTATCGAATCGCGGGGTCGCTGCGCGCGGTCGGCATGGAAGTGCTGGCGGTGCTCGATCGGCGGCCGAATTCGCACATCGGTGCGCACGCTGAGGGCGTGCGTTCGCTCGCACATACGGCCATAGGCCGGGTCATCGGCTCCTCCTCGGTGCGCGGCTGCATCGCCGTCGCCGCGGACGGCCACAGCACGCCGCCCGAACGCCTGAATTGCGATCTGATCCTGAGCGCCGGCGGTTACGCGCCGGCCGTGCACCTACATTCCCAGGCCGGAGGGCGGCTGCGCTGGGTGAAGGAGGCATCGATGTTCGTACCGGATGGCTTCGCGCCGGGCCTCGTGAGCGTTGGTGCTTGCGCCGGCGTGTTCCCGCAAGCGATCGTCGCGGAGCATGCGGAGGAAGTAGGGCGCGCGCTCGCGCTCGGGTTCACGGTACCCGCGGCGCCGGTCGGCGGACTGGGACGCTCGCTAGCATCGAGCCGCCTCGGCACCGCGCGGGGCAAACAATTCATCGATTTGCAGAACGACGTCGCGGTGAGCGACGTCGGCCTGGCGGCGCTCGAGAACTACCGGTCGGTCGAGCACCTGAAGCGCTACACGACGACCGGCATGGCCACCGACCAGGGCAAGACCAGCAACGTCGACGCGCTCGTGTTGCTGGGCGAATTGACCCGCCGCGAACCGGCCGAGGTCGGTACGACGAAGTATCGACCGCCGTTCGCGCCGGTGAGCTTCGGTGCGCTGGTGGGTCGGCGCGTCGGCTCCTTGTACCGTCCGCTGAAGCGGCTCGCCGCCGTTGACTGGCACGCCGCGCGTGGTGCCTTGTTCGAACACTTCGGCAATTGGCACCGGCCCGCCGCCTATCCGCTCGCGGGCGAATCGCTGCACGACGCGGCCCAGCGGGAGGCTCGCTCCGTGCGTCGCTCGGTGGGCCTGTTCGACGGCTCGCCGCTCGGCAAGATCGAGCTCTGGGGGCCGGATGCCGCGCAATTTCTCGATCTGATGTACGTCGGCACGATGTCGACGCTGGCCGCCGGTCAGGCACGCTACGGCCTGCTGTTGAACGAGCACGGCGTCGTCGTCGACGACGGCATCGTCGCCCGGCTGGGTGAAGGGCATTTCTGGGTCAATACCACGAGTGCGGGCGTCGAGCGCACCGCGGCGGCATTCGAGGAATGGCTGCAATGCGAATTCACCGCGCTGAAGGTGTTGGTCACACCGGTGACTTCGCGCTTCGGCAACGTCACCGTCTGCGGACCGAAGGCGTGGGAGGCGATGGCGGCCGTTGGCTTCGATGCCGCGCTCGCCCCAAACTCGATGCGGCACATGACTATTCGCGAGAGCGCATTCGGCGCGCTGCCGCTGCGGGTTCTGCGCGCGAGCTTCACCGGGGAACTCTCCTACGAGATCAACCTGCCGGTCGAGCAGACCGGGGAAATGCTCGAGAGGCTCTGGCCGGCCGTTACCGGCCGCGGCGGTTGTGTCTACGGGATCGAGGCGCTGGAGATCCTGCGCACCGAGAAGGGCTACATCCACGTCGGCACCGACACCGACGGCACGACGCTGCCGGGCGACATCGGCTTCGCGCGCGCACTCGACGGCAAGCGCGCGAATTTCGTCGGCCGCCGCTCCTTGCTGCGACCGGCGGCGCGCGATCCGCAGCGCCTGCAACTCGTCGCCCTGGCGCCCGCGGACGGGCGCACCTTGTTGCCGACGGGTGCGCAAGTCGCCGACGGCGTGCCGCCGACGCGGGCGGAGGGCCACGTCACCTCGAGCTATTGGAGTCCCGAGCTCGAGGCGCCGGTGGCGCTTGCGATGCTCGCGCGCGGCAGCGAAAGGCTCGGCGCGCGTATCTGCGTGCAACATCTCGGACGGCGGATCGACGCGGTGGTGGTCAAAGCGCCGTTCGTCGATCCGCTGGGCGAGCGATTGCATGGATGAGCCTGGCCAATCCGTCGCGGCACTCGCCGCCGCCGGCATCTCGGTCGCGATCGACCGCTCGGTGCGGGTTGCCGCCCTGCGGTATTTCGACGTCGAGGAGTTCTCGCTCCTTCTGCACCGTGTGCTCGGGGAAGGGCTGCCCCTCGTGCGGCGTTTCGCGCGGGGCCGCTGCATCGCGGCCGAGGAACCGTTCATCCTGCTCTGGCGCGCGCCCACGGAGAGCTGGCTGCTATGTGCGGCGGCGGCGCCGATCGACGCCGTCCGGCGCGATACGGCGGCGTCGCACAACGCCTGCGTCGTCGACCAGACGGGCGGCATCCTGGCATTGCACATGAGCGGTGCCCGCACGCTCGATCTGCTGGCGCGCCTCGGTTCCCCCGCCTCGATCCCGCGCGTGGGCGAAGCATCGAGCGGCCGGTTCGCCGACATCCCGGCAACGGCGGTCGGTCTGGATGCCGGAGAGTTTCTGTTGCTCGTCGAGCGCGTCCATGTGGATCATCTGCTGGAATGGATTGGCGAAACCCTCACCGATTTCTGACGGAGTGCCGAACATCATGCGATTCGAACCTCTCTATTGCCTCGTTCTATCGACCGCCCTGGCGGGCGCGGCCCGCGCCGCGCCGGGCGCCGCGGATCCGTTGCCGCGGACCAGTGCGCAATCGGTCGGCATGTCGGCCGAGCGGCTGCGGCACATGAACGAATTTTTCAAGATCGAGACCGAGCGGCACGAGGCCGCGGGCTACGTGGTGATGGTTGCGCGTGACGGCAAGCTGGTCGATGCGAGCGCAATCGGCTACCGCAACCTCGAACGGCACCTGCCGATGACCCTGGACACGCGCTTTCGGATTGCCAGCATGAGCAAACCGATCACGACGGTTGCCGTGCTGATGCTCTACGAGCAGGGATATTTTCAGCTCGACGATCCGGTATCGCGATTTCTGCCGGAATTCGCCGACTCCCGTGTATTTGCGGGCGTCGACGCCGCCGGCAAGATGCTCACCGAGTCGGCGAAGCGGCCGATCACGATTCGCGAACTGCTGACCCAGACGAGCGGCCTCGGATACCTACCCGGCTTCGATACAAAGACGCCTCTGGCAAACGTCTACGGCGCGATGCATCCAGACCCACACGCAACGCTCGCGCAAACGGTGCGACGGATCGCCTCCTTGCCGCTGTACTTCCAACCGGGCCACGGCTGGCGCTACAGCTACGCCGATGACGTGCTCGGCAGGCTGGTCGAGGTCGTGTCCGGGATGCCGTTCGGCCGCTTTCTGCAAGAGAGGATCTTCCAGCCGCTGAAGATGGATTCGACCGGCTTCTCGCTGACTTCGGGCGATGCGCCGCTCCTCGCAACGATGTACAAGGCGGACACGGAGGGCGACCTCGAGGTGAGCCATTCGCCCTGGCTCAACGACCCGACGGACACCCAGGTCTGGCCTTCCGGCGGCGGCGGACTGATCAGCACCGCCGGCGACTATCTGCGCTTTGCGCAGATGCTCGCGAACGGCGGCAGTCTCGACGGGCGCCAGATTCTCTCGCCGGTCACCGTCTCCCTGATGACGCACAATCAGGTGCCGCCGGATGCGATGCTCGATTACTGGGGGCCGGATTCGCTCGGCTTGGGCTATGGCCTCGGCGTCGGCGTCGAGATCGACGCCGCCCACGCCCCGCAGGCTGACATGGACGGCGACTACGCCTGGGGCGGAATCTTCGATACGCACTGGATCGTCAGCCCGCGCACCGGCGTCGTCGCCGTGCTGCTGACGCAAGTCGATCCCACGGGGGCTCCCATGCCGCGGCGTACGGAGGCGAATTTCCAGAACCTGCTGTTTGGCGCCGTGGACGCGATGCATCCGCCGGGCAGTGCGGGCCGCCGCTGAACGCGCCCCGCCTGCCTCAGTCGCGCGCCGGCTGGTCGACGTCGATCGCGAGCCATGCGGCCGCGCTCGCGAGCGCAAAACCGGTGCCGAGCAGAAACGCGGCGTGCCACCGGTGATGGCCGGACAAGTAGGCGACGATCGGGATGCCGATGATGCCGCCGAGGTTGCCGCCGGTGTTCATGAAGCCGCTCACCGCCATCGTGTCGCCGCGGCCGACGGTCATTGCGGCGCCCCAGTACGCGCCCTCGTTCAGCTCGACGAGTCCATAGCAAAGCGACAAGGTCGCGACCGCAAGATACGGATTCGCGCAGTCGACCGCATACAGCAGCAGCAAACCGGCCGCGGGCAGGGAGACGAGCGGAACCAGGCGGAAGCCGCGACGGTTGCCGAAGCGCTTGCACGCCACCCCGGTGAGCCAGCCTCCCAAGCCTGCGCCGACGGCGGCGGCGAGCGGCGGCGCGCCCGCAAGCCAGCCGCCCTGAAGCGAGGAAAAATGCCGTTCCTGCACGAGGTACAGGAACACCCAGTTCGCGAGAAGGTAGAACGCGTAGTTCATACACAGGTAGGAGATCGCGAGCAGCAACACGTTGCGGTCGGCGAGTAGCCGCAGCAACTGCCGCACGGCGACCGGCGCGGCCGGCGCCGCGATGACAGCATGGTCGCCGATTTCCGCGAGCTCCGCCGCCGTCATCGACGGATGTTCTTCAGGCGTATTGCGTGCATACCAGGCCCAGAGTGCGATCAAGGCGAGGCCCGGCAGTGTCGTCCAGAACAGGGCGCGTTGCCAGCCGAACCCCAGCATCAGGGTCGCAATCAGGGGCGGAGTCATTGCCGCGCCGAGTTGCAATCCCATCGTTTGCAGACCCTGCACGAAGGCCCAGCGCCGCGGTGGAAACCAGGACTCGAACACGCCCGCGGACACCGGGAAGATCGCCGCCTGCGCGACGCCGAGCAGTAGTTGCATCCCGAGCAGTTCGAAAAACAACGCCCGGCCGGCGAGCAACGCCGGGCCCGCCGAGGTCGCGAGCATGGCGAGACAGGCGGCGAGGCCGATGATCACGAAGGTGCGCCGCGCGCCGAAACGCTGGCCGAACAGGCCTCCCGGCATCTGGAACAGGGCGTAACCGATGACGAAGGCCTGCTCGATCCAGCCGATCTGCAACTGGTTCAAGGATAGGTCTGGCATGATGCGTTCGGCGGCGACGGTGATGCTCTTCTGCTGCATGTAGGCGAGCAGTCCGAAGCCGAACAGGAACGCGAACATCCGCCAGCGGATGCGCAGCGCCGGCGGGAGGCTCGTCGCGCTCACCGGTCGGCCCGCGCATTCGCACCGTAGAAGCTGTCCGCCGGGTGCTGGTGGATGAATTCGGCGGCGACGTTGGCCACCGGCCGGGCGAGCGGCAAGGCCTCGTCGGGCCGGAACGGCACGACGCGCCGGAACGCGTTCCACACCGCCGTCGGCGCGGGGCCGAACGCGCGGCTCGAATCTTGCAGCTTGCGCATGTCGAGCCAGTACGTGCCGGTCAGCAAATCTTCCCCCAGCAGATCGAACGTGTCGGCAACGGCGTGCCGGGCGCGCCGTACCTTCAGGCGGGTCTGGGCCTGCAGATCCTCGACGTTCTGGATGAGCGCGTTGCCTTCCGGGGGGACCGGGTCGATCAAACCATCGATGTCCTGCATCAGGTCCGCGGTGACGAAATCGCCGGCCCGGGACAGCCCGTAGCGGTCGGCCTTGCCGGGAACGTCCGGCATCGGCGGCATGACGGTGAAGAACGTACTCGTGAACCGCAGGATCCGCTGCGAAATCGCCACATCCATGTTGGCGAGTGCGATCGTGAACGCTTCGATGTCATTGGCGAGCGGGTAGGGGTCCCAGTTGGCGTCCGACAGCACGTAGCCATGCTGGCCGTGACTCAAGGGTCCGCCTTTGACGTAGAACTGGCGCAGTTGCGGCGTGTCGAGTTCCCAGGAGTCGCCAGGCGAGGCGCCGACGCGCACCGACGGGTTGTGATCCGAGGAGTTCATCTGGATCAACAGGTCGTCGCGCATCTGCGCCCACGCCTGCCATGCCGAGCCCTGGCGCAACGATGAGGCGCGCATGCTCTCCGGATCCTGAATGATGCGTTTGTCGTCGCGATCGAACAGATAGCTGCCGCGAATCATGTCGAGAACGCGTGCGGCATCCCAGTTCAGCCATTTGAAGGGGCGACTTCGTCTGACCGGCCGGGCGAGCGGAGCGATATCGCTGTTCATGGCGTTCAAGTCGATCGCATAGCTGAGGTCGGCCCAAGAGAGGGCCTCGCGCGCGTCGTAGGTCATCAGCGCCGCAAGACCCGTAAAGTAGGCGTTCGTACTCTCGAGCGCGCTGTCGTCGGCGCCGAACGGGGCGAGCGGCTCGAGGCCTGCGCGCTTCAAGGCCTCGGCGGCCGGCATGCGCGCGCCGCGATAGTACGCATCGCCGGCGCCGACCATGGTCGCGGCGACGTTCATGAACTGACTGAGATCGCCCTCGCCGACGGTGCCGCGCGACTGGACCACCGGCGTGATCCGGTCGTTCAACAGATCGAGCAATCGCTGCGTCAGCGCCGGGCTCGCCGCGTCGTAGATCATCGTGTT
>Ga0307372_10000138_pt1 | contig 118526 bp, 81 predicted proteins | sample OX1MG_FD_202533 | JGI IMG/M metagenome (GOLD analysis project Ga0307372, IMG submission 202533) | Soil microbial communities from Risofladan, Vaasa, Finland - OX-1 | ecosystem: Environmental > Terrestrial > Soil > Coastal area > Acid sulfate soil | place: Finland: Risofladan, Vaasa | collected... | reverse complement strand
CCAAGTCGCCCGTTTTTCTTGCGCCTCAACCACCTCGCCGCGCGGGCCACCCATTCCATCCAGATTCGCCAAACCGCCGCTCAGCCAAAGTGAGACTTTGGCGGACAATTAACGTGAGACGTAGCATAGGGCTTCCGAATGGTTATTACATAACTGTAAGTTGGCATCCTCCACACGACCCAAAGGGCTGTTATACGATTCGTGTATTCTGGGAGTATGCTGACAATCCGTCGCTAATACCAATTCCTGTAAAAACCGTCACCGAAGTTGTCGTCAACGTAGAACAATTGGCTTATTACTTTTCTCGACAACAACGACCTTCGAGTTCAATGTCGTCGAAGAGATAAACATTGCGCCTAATCGCGCTCTTGAACCGATTGATGCGAGAACACTCGCCACTCCTTGGTTCAGAATGGTGATACCCGTGAACAATCATGAGTCGACGTCGCAGGAATAGCTCATGCTCGGCGCATCAATGACCCTTTCTACCAGGATGTGATCTTGAGCTTATGCGTCCGCATGAATTCTTCGGCTTGGGCCCGGTCGAAGACGCTGTCGGTGGCGCCGATGGAACGGACGCAACTGGCCCCTAGGGCACTGCCCCACTCGAGACAACGTAACGGATCGCCCCCCTCGATCAGGCCGGCGATGTAACCGGCGTCGAAGGCGTCGCCGGCCCCGGTGGCGCCGACGTAATCGACCGGATAGACGCCGGCCTCGACGCGCAGGCCGTCGGAAACGAGCACCGTGCCGCGCCCGCCGCACGTGATGGCCACGGTGCGAGCGCCGGCCTCGTGAAACCGCTCGGCCTGCCGGCACGGATCGGCCAAGCCGGTGATCAAGGCCGCTTCGTCGTCATTGGGCAGGAAGACATCGGTTTCCGGCAACAAGCGCTCCAGCTTGCTCCAATGGTCGCCAGGTCCGGGGAGAGCGACATCGAGCACCGTCGTCACGCCGGCCGCGCGGGCTTGCCGGAACAACGCGGCCAGCTCGTCCTGGTCCAGCGAAGGCATCAGCAAGTAGCCGCCGACGTAGAATACCTTGGCCCGCCGCGCGCGATCGAGCGGTATATCGGCTGCGGTCAGCTTGCCGTTGGCGCCGACGGAATGGATGAAACGCCGGTCTTCGCCCGCCACGTTGACAATCAGCGTGCCGGAGGTGCCGACGCCGGCCAGGCGGCGGATGGTGCTGCTTTCGATGCCGGCCGACTCCAGCGTTTCGATCACGAAGCGGCCGAAGACGTCGGCGCCGACGCAGCCCACGACGCCCACCTTGACCCCCAGGCGAGCCAGGTCCATGGCGGCGTTCGAAGCGCAGCCGCCGATGTTCAAGAGCAGGTGATCGGTGAGTACGAGTTGGCCGGCGCGGGGCAACTGGGCAATCGGCGCGCAGAGGTGATCGGCCACCAGCAGCCCGACGCTGAGACAATCGAGTTCCATCTTGACCCACCTGGCCGGTTCTTGTATTGTTCCGCAGTTTTTGAAGTTAACAATCGAACGCGTGGTTTTCCACCCCCACCACCGATGATCGATGGAACCTGCGTGGCCGCCTTGCCCATGCTTTCCCGACGAATCTTGCGGCGGGCCGTTTCGGCCGCCTTGTCGGCGGTCTTGATTCCGGCGCTCGCGACGGCCGCTGGAGCGCGGCAGGCCGACGAAATCCGCATCGCCCGGCTGATCCGCGACCTGGGGAGCGATTCGTTCGTCGACCGCGACCGCGCCAGCGAGGAGTTGGCCTCGCTCGGGCCGGCCACGCGGCGGCAGCTCGAACAGGCGGTGGAAGATCCCGATCCCGAGGTCCGGCTGCGGGCCAAGGATCTGCTCAAGCGCATCCGCGTCAGCGAGCTCTGGTTGCCGGCGCGGGTGCATTACCAGGAGCGTGATGTCTCGGCGTCCGAGGCGCTAGCGGCCATCGTGCGCGAAACCGGCAACCGCGTGCTGGTCGGCGACCAGTACGGCGCGTTCCGCGACCAACGGGTGACCCTGGACCACGGCGACAGCGCCTTTTGGGAGGTCGTCGACGACCTCTGCCGCCGCAGCGGCAACCGGGTCCGCCCGCACTACGACACGCGCACTCCCGGACTCGTGCTGGTTTCCGGCGCTTTGGGCAAGAACCCGCTGGCCTATGCCGGCCCGGTGCGCGCGATGGTCACGCACGCGCGCCGCGTGTTCACCGAGGAACTCGATTACGAACAGCTTGAAGCCGAGCGCTCGCACACGTTTCAGCTCGACCTGCAAGCGATGTGGGAATACCGCTTCCGACTGGTGGCGTACCGCTCGCAGCCCGAATTGGTCGAGGCCGTCACCGCCGGCGGCGCCGCGCTGGCGGCGGCGCAGGCGACGAGCGGCGGTTGGAACATCGCCGGGCCCGGCACGCGCCAGGTCGCGTTGAGCTTGCGGCTGCACCCGCCGGCCACCACGGCCGGGTCGATCGACACCTTGAAGCTCAAGTGGGGGCTGATCGCGGTGGGAGACCTGGCGACCATCGAGGTCGCCGACCCGTACTCGACCGAGCCGCACTTCCAGGACGACGTGGAGCTCGTCGTCGAAAACTTTCAGCAGGGCCCCGGCGCTCGCTGCGAGCTGACGCTGGTGGTCGTCCGCGACCTGGTCGTGCCCGAACCGCAGGAATTGCTGTTTCAGGAGAACGAGGTCGAACTGTTCGACGCCCAAGGTCGCGCGTTCCACAAGCAGGGGCAGACGAACAGCCTCGGCGAGCGTGGCGCCGTGTCGAAACTCACCTTCACGGGCGACAGCGGCGACAGCGTCCCCAAGCTGCTCCGCTTCAGCTATCCGCGCATCCGCTCGCAGAAGGATCTCGAAATCGTGTTTCACGACGTTCCGCTCCCGACGAGCAGGCCGGAGTGATGACGATGACGCCGCGACAATGGCGTGCAACGCGGCCGGATTCGCACGCCCCGACGACGGCCCCAACGGGGCCCAACTCGATAGCCCAGGGCGCCTCGCCCTGGGTTGCCGGCCATCCATTCCCGTCGTAAGCCCCAAAGGGCGAAACGTCCTCTGCAACCTCTCGCGAACCATTTCGATCGCGAATCTCATCAAGGAAATCAAAGTGAGTTCGTCGGGCTGGATCAAGACGGAGAAAGCCGGCTTGGCCGATTTCTATTGGCAGAGCGGGTATGGCGCTTTTTCCGTGAGCCAATCGCAGATGGAGGACGTCAAGGCATACATCGCGACTCAGGAGGAACATCATCGGCGCATTTCGTTCCAAGACGAGTTCCGCGCATTCCTGCGGCGACATGCGATACTGTTCGATGAACGGTACGTGTGGGACTAGGCGTGGGGTTTGCGCGCGCCGTCGAACTGATGGCCGCTGGAGGCGCCGGGCAACGCCCCGTTGGGGCTTACGACCGTTTTATGGGGGCGTATACCCAGGGCTACGCCCGTGGGCTATCGAATGACGCCGCGTTGCGGCTACGCTGGTCCGCCGACGCTGGCGTACGACGCCGCGACAATGGCGTGCAACGCGGCCGGATTCGCACGCCCCGACGACGGCCCCAACGGGGCCCAACTCGACAGCCCAGGGCGCCTCGCCCTGGGTTGCCGGCCATGGATAACCGTTGTAAGCCCCAACGGGGCGCGACCCTTGGCGAGTGCGAAGGCCGTTGCGCAGCGCATGATTTGGGGAAACTGCCGCGTGAACCGCGCGTTCACGGCCGTTGCTGCGGACAATCGAACGTACGCGAGCGCGTCAAACCGATCCGCCAATCGGCATCCGCGTCAATGCTCGACCTCCCGCTGCAATAGCTTGACCTCGTCGGGCGTCAGGTCGAACAGCCGATAGACCCGCTCGTTCAACTCGGCCTCGGCGTCGGCAAGCTGCCTGGTCAGGGACTCAACCGCGGCGCGCTTTTCGGCCAGGTACGGCTCCCACTCGTCGGCGATGCGCGGGTTCTTGAGCGGGTTGGTCGATAGCTTGAAGCTGAGCTTCAAGGCCGCGCCCAATTCGTTGGTCGATTGCACCCACCATTCAGTCGCTTTGTTGTTCAACGTACCAAACGGCGTTCCATCGGCCGCCTCGCCAAAGCTCTTGCAAAGCCGCCGTTGAACGTGGCTTTGAACTTCGTAGCGCGATGTTCCGAGCGTAGAGGCGCGCTCGGCCAGGGCGGCGATCGCCGAGCGGTTCGCCCCACGCGCCTCCGGGATCGGTATCTGGTCCATGAACTGGGTGAACAACCGGTACTGCCAACGGTCGCCCCGCAGTCGAAGCGGCTGCGCTGTTTTGCTGATGAAGAACCAGGTCGCCCAGGATGACAGTACGCCAAGGAGGTAACCATCCCCACTAGGCACCGTGTACACGGTATTCCCAAGGCAATGGCCCTTCGAGTCGAGGCTGAATCGCGGCAGTTTGCTGATGTCGGGCCAAACGATTTTGGGGCCGTCGAACACGTCCCAGTATGCACAGGCTCGAAGCTCCCACCAGAACCGGCCTTGGTCCTGGCGCTTGATCGCGCGGTCGCGCGACGGCGCGAGGTGAGCGTAAATCGCTGGAAACGTGTCCTGAAACACCCGTTCCGCACCGTCGCCCGCGTCCGACCACGGCCAAGCGTGATTTGCGCTCGACTTGATCGCGAGCAGATGTTCGCCCGACACCTCCATGTACCATGGGCGTAGGTGGGTGCCTTGGGCGAACGCGCGAATGATGTCGGCGCTCCTTGGATCATCTTGGATGATCTCTGCCCGATGCGCCTCGCTGATCACGAAAACGTCGGTGAGTCCGGTGATGACACCGCGAAGGATTCCACCCGAGAAGGTATGAAGTGGCTTCCCGCCCGCCGTCAGCTTCTTCCGCAGATCCAGTACATCGTCGGCGTCGAGCTCCCACGCACCCGCGCCGAGGTGGTCGATCCGCATGGTCGGGGATTGGGCGATGACCTCGGACAGATTCTCGGGCGGTCTACCCGCTGTGAGAAACTTGAAGAGCCTCATTTTGCCGCGATCGGGCGCCTTCCGAAGAATTGTAATCGACGGCCGGATCATTTCGGCGTCTTTGAAAGGCTGGAACTCTCCGAAATCCACCATCGATTCAATTTTCGCATTCGACGTAAGATACTTCCGTAGCGGCGCGCCGAAGTTCCCGCGGACCCAACTGCCCGATGTGATCAACGCCAGCCGACCTCCATGTCGGAGTAGCCGCAAACCGGTCTCGAAGAAATAAGTGAAGATGTCCGCGACGCCGTCGTAAGTCTCGAACTCGGTTTCCCAATACGCCTTGTACGGCGCCAGCCACTCTTGGCGAATGTAGGGCGGGTTCCCCACGACCACATCGAACCCGCCGCCTTCTTCAAACACGCCGGCAAACTCCTCCCGCCAATCGAACGCCTTGGGATGAACATGCGGATCGGCGACGACGCTGTTGCCTACGCGAATCGTGTGGTCGAGGCTGGTGAGCGGCTTGCCGCGCTCGGCCGTCTTGATCCAAAGACTCAGCCGGCAGATCTCGATCGCCTCCTCGTTCAGGTCCACGCCGTAGAGGTTGTTCTCGAGGATCGTCTTGTCGAGATCGAACAGCGTGCGATGCCCGCGCAGCTCGCCGAGCCGGTCGTTCGAGGCTTCGTAGGCGGCGTGGAGCTGGTCGAAGGCTTCGATCAAAAACGCCCCGCTGCCGCAGGCCGGGTCCAAGATCCTCACGGCGCCCAACTCGTCCTGCCAGGCCTCCCAGAACTTGACCAGCGCCTGCCGCTCGGTCTTCTTCAGTCTCGCCAGCTCGTAAACCCGCGGGTCGGCCAGCGCCGCGCTGGCAGGGCTTTTGGCCATTTCTTCGTGGCGCCGGCGCAGCTCCTCGAAACGATCCGCCAACACACCCCCCAACGCCTGCTCGATGATATAGCGGGTGATGAAGGCGGGCGTGTAGAAAGCGCCCTCTTTCTTGCGACGCGTCTTGTGCTTTTCGGCGCCTGCCGGCTCGGCCAGCCCGTCGAGCTCGTTGCGCAGCTTTTCCAGGTCGGAAATCGACTGCTCGAAAATGTGCCCCAGAATTTCGACGTCGATCAGCCCGCCGCCGCCAATGGCGCTGTCGGCCGCCTGGTGCGGCGGGCGGTAATCGTAGCTGCCCAGGTCGCGAAAGTGGCCGCAAACCGCGTCGGAGACCGCCAGCGAATCCAAGAGCGGGTCGTCGGCGAATAGCCCGCCGTTGTAGGCGTGGATGCCCAGGGCCGCATTGCCCCGGTTGATGGCCCCGAACAGGCTGCGGAAGTTGTCCCAAATAGGCCGCGGGTGGTACGGGTCGCGGTGCTCGTAAGCCTTGCGGATGGTTTCGACGGGCAAAAGCCCGCGATCTTCGCAGAAGGCGCTGAACAATACGCGGTCCAATAGCTTCTGCGTGCTGGTGAGCACGTCGTGGCGGGGCACGGTTGGGTTGTCGCGGGCCAGCTCGGCGAAGGCGTCTTGCCGCATGTTGGCGTATTTCACATAAAACTCGCGCGTCAGCTCGCGGCCCACCTTGTGCGATTCGTCGAGCAAGGCGTAGAAGTGGGCCTTGCCCGCCGCCGGCACGACCCGCTCGGCGCCCAGAAGAAAAACGAACCGCTTGAGCGCGGCGTCGTCATCGGCCAGCCGCTCGGTGTCGAATCGCTCGAAGGTGTGCTGGTCGGAGCCCTTATGGTATAGCCGCGTCTGGCCGATGTTCGTGACCAGGATGAAATCGCAAGGCAGGTTGATGGCGTAGCGGTAGCCCTGGTCGACGGCCGACATGCGGCGGCCGGCGAAGGGCCGGTCGAGCGGGTCCTTGGGACCCTTGCCTTCGAGGGCGACGACGAAGTCGTCGTTTTCCACGGTGGGCAAGGGGCCGGCTACGGCACAACGGAGTGTGCCTGCTACTTTAGCGAAGCGGCCCAGCACGGCGTCGGCGAACTTGCCGTCGACCTCGACGTGCTTCTCGCGCGAGAACGTGTAGCCGCCGGCCCCGTCGGCCGGACGCGCGTAGCCGAGGATACCCGCGAAGAAATCGGTGAGGAAATCGGCGAGCAACTCCTGCTCCTTGAACTGGTCCGCGCGGCCGGAGGCGAGCAAATCGGCCCAGCGCGAAAGCTGCCCGCGATGTTCCGCGACGCGCGCGGGGAGCTCGAAGGCGGCCAGGTGCGTGCGCAATACGTCGGGGCGGAAGAGCGGCTTGGCTTCGACGGGCAAGGGCGAGTCTCGCTTCGGGCGTGGCGGCGATGGTTCAAGCGATTATACCCTGGCGAGCGGGGAGTGTCTGGGTCATGGGCCTTCCTCCTTCCCGAGCTCGGCCTCGATTTCGTCGATGCTCGGAAGGCTTCCTTGCAGTGACGGCGGCAGCGCTGGCACCAGTTTGGTCTGCCACTCGGCCACACCCAGCGGCTTGGCAATATCTCGCAGGGCGTATTCCGCAACCAGCCGGTTGTGCGTCTTGCACAGGATCAGCCCGATCGTCGGGGCATCGTCCGGATGGCGCATTTGGGAATCGACCGCCGAAAGGTAGAAGTTCATTTTCCCGGCATCTTCGGGTGTGAACGCCTTCATTTTGAGATCAATGATGACGGAACATCGCAGCTTGAGGTGATAGAAAAGCAAGTCCAGGTAAAAATCGTCATCGCCAACGACGAGATGCACCCGCCGACCGACGAACGCGAAGCCGGCGCCCAGTTCCAGGAGGAACTTTTGGATGTGATCGATCAGGCCGTTTTCGAGATCGCGTTCGACGGCCTCTTCCCGCAACGTGAGGAAGTCGAACAGGTATGGGTCTTTCAGGGCCTGTTGGGCGAGGTCGGATTGAGGCGATGGCAACGTTCCAGCGAAATTGCTGATCGCCTTTCCCTGGCGTCGGAAAAGATCGCTTTCGATTTGCACCGTGAGCACCGCCCGGCTCCAGCCGTGCTCGATTGTCTTGGCGGCGTACCACAGGCGTTGGGGCGGATCCTTTAGCTTGAACAAGAGAACCTGATTGTGTCCCCAAGGGATATCTGCCACGGGTTTCGGAGGGCGGCTGGCGCCTAGTTCTGTCACAGCTTGTGACAGAATTGCCGCATCGGGCCGATAAGCCAGATAAAAGGCCCGCATTCTCCAGACATTCACCTGGGAAAAACCTTGCAAACCTGGAAACGCCTTCTGGAATATCGACGGCAAGCCGATCGACAACGCCTTTGCCCCAGCCCTCGCGCTCCTGCTGCTCGACGATCTGCCGCCCGATGTCCCAGTAAAGCCGGATCAACTCGCGGTTCACCGAAAGCATGGCTTTCGTCTGCGCTTGACGAACGCGGCTCTTGAGCGACTCCAGAAACGCCGGGTACTCGGACGGTAGCCCAGTGCGGTTGGGCGGGGTTGGGCGGGGTATCTTTCTTCTTGCGAGCCATCACGCGTCCCTGCTTTCGGAGTCGTTCTGTAATCGCGGCGACCATCGTAAGCCATCACGCGCAGGAGAACCCCATCCGCCTCGCGCGGATGGTGAACCACCGACCCCGACAAGCGGGGTGGGGGCGATGGCGCCGCCGCATCGCCGTTGTAGCGCGCCATCTGCTTCACCGACCCCGACAAGCGGCGTGGGGTCGATGGCGCCGTCGCGTCGCCGTCGTAGCACGCCATCTGCTTCACACCATCGAGGCAAGCTCGACGGGGTCGGTCGACCATTTTGCTGAGGTCGGCAACATGGTCCGCGACTTCGCAACCTGAGCCGCGCGATTGCCCAGCCGCGTAGCGGCGACAGAGCGTAGCCTGGGGCGTAAGCCGGCGTAAGCCCCAAGCTAAACTCCGCCGTCCCTCCGGGACTATCGTGGCCGGCAGATCCGACCATGCTGGCTGCACCAGCTCGCCGAAAGGAGTCAGCCATTGTGTGATAGTAGAGGAAATGGGCATCGATCTCTGCCCTCGGCCGAAGGACGATGAACTCGGTGCTTCCAAAACCAAGTCCATTTCTCAGCCCGCTAACGCGGAATGTTCAGGTTGAACTCGTTCTCCTCAATTTCCTTCCGCTTGGCCCGAAACGCGTATTTCGGCACGCTCTTGAACTTCTCGTACGTGGCGACGATCTTGTCGACGTCCGCTGGCCGCAGCCGGCTCTGCTTCTTGTCGTCGGCAAACTCGCGGCCGGCGTCGATGAAAAGCACATCCGTCGTCTTACGCCCCTTGAGGAAGATGAGGATGGCCGCCGGGATGCCCGTGCCGAAAAAAAGGTTCGCCGGCAGGCCGATTACCGCTTCCAACAGGTTCTCCTCGATCAGCTTCCGGCGGATCAACCCTTCCGAGCCGCCCCGGAATAGAACACCGTGAGGCACGATCACGCCCACGCGGCCGTCGTCGGCCAGCGCGATCTCGATCATGTGGGTGATGAAGGCGTAATCCCCCTTGCTCTTGGGCGGAATGCCGCGCCAGAACCGCTTGTGCGGATCGTGTCCGGCGAAGTCGGCCCCCCATTTGTCGAGCGAGAACGGCGGATTGGCGACGACCACGTCGAACTTCATCAGCGAGTCGTCTTCGACCAGCTTGGGGTTCGTGATCGTGTCACACCACTCGACGCGGGCACCGTCCTGTTCGTGCAGGAACATGTTCATGCGGCAAAGCGCCCATGTGCTGCCGTTCGATTCCTGGCCGAAGAGCGAAAAGTTCTTGCTCGGCTTGCCGTCATCGTCCTTGACCTCCTTGGCCACGCGGATCAAGAGCGAGCCGGATCCGCACGCCGGGTCGCAAATTCGGTCGCCGGCTTTGGGTCGCACGAGCCTGGCCAAGAGCGTCGAGACTTCGGGCGGCGTGTAGAACTCGCCCGCCTTCTTGCCCGCCCCCGCGGCGAACTGGCCGATGAGGTACTCGTAGACGTCGCCGATCACGTCGCGATGCCCCACCCGCGACGGTCGCAAATCGAGCCTTGCATCGTTGAAATCTTCCAGCAGGTGCTTGAGCCGCCGGTTGCGTTCCTTGGTCTGCCCCAAGGCGGGCTCGGAGTTGAAGTCGATGGGGAAGTCAATGGGCAGTATGCATTATACTGTGTATATTACACGACAGTCCGCGGGACGGAGACCGCGGCCGCGGAAATTTCGCAACCCACCGGCGATACATTGAAACACGGCCGGAAACCCCCACCGTAGAGGGGCCAACCCAGCGCAAGTCGTTACCAGTAAGGGAAGTCCAAACATGCCAATTGGCATGTTTGATCGTGAAGCGGCCGCTGACATGACGAATTCCCCGGCGGCCGATCTGCTCACCATCGGCGATCGTTCCGTGATGCGTGCCCGCGAGGTGTTGGTGTTCTTGCTGACATCCCCCTGAATGGACTAGATTGCGTGCGCACTTTTTTTTCCATTTAGCAACTCCATGTTAGCAAGAAAGCAAGCGTCTGGATCGGCGGAGGGCCGGTTTTCTCGGCGATTTCGAGCGGGCGCGGCGCCACATGGAGGGCCGATTCTTGCTGAAACGAGGCCAAGGGACGCGATTTCGAGTGATTTTGGCCGAAAACGGTCTCAAAATGATCGCTGGAAAATGACCATCATTTCAAGGTCGGTTCATACGCTCGGAATTCCAGCGAATCTGGCTACGGAAGGTTGCGTCATGCGTCGCGGCGCGCTACGATCACCTTCGCGGCACGAAGCCGCGACTGACAGAGCACGAGAACATGGCCCCGCCCCGCGTTTTGATTCTGCGAGCCCCTGGCACGAATTGCGACGGCGAAAGCGCGTTCGCGTTCGAGCGGGCAGGCGCCGTGGCCGAACGGCTGCACGTCAACCGCCTGCTGGAAAGCCCGCGCCGGTTGGCCGAGTTCCAGATTCTCTGCCTTCCCGGCGGGTTCTCCTACGGCGACGATCTGGGCGCCGGCACAATCTTGGGCAACCAGATCCGCCACCATTTGTTCGACGGCCTTCACGAGTTCAAGGCCGCCGGCAAGCTCGTGCTGGGCATCTGCAACGGCTTTCAAATCTTGCTCCGCTCGGGCGTTTTGCTGGAGGATTGTGGTGTGGGCGTCCCGCCCGCCGGCCCTTGTGGTGTGGGCGTCCCGCCCGCCGGCTTGACAGGTGGTGTGGGCGTCCCGGCAAGTGACATGGCCGCGCCGCCAACGGCCGAACCGGCCGCCACGCTTGCGTTCAACGCTTCCGGCAAATTCGAGGACCGCTGGGTGCGGCTCAAAGCCACTGGCGGATCGTGCGTGTTCTTCGCCGGCATCGATACGATGTACTTGCCGGTGGCCCACGCCGAGGGCCGCTTCGTACCGCGCGACGCCGCCACGCTGGCGGCGCTGGAGGCCAAGGGCCAACTCGCCCTGCGATACCAGTCGGCCACGGGCGAGTCGCCGGCGCCGTATCCGGAAAACCCCAACGGCGCGGCCGACGACGTGGCGGGCGTGTGCGACGCCACCGGCCGGGTCTGTGGCCTGATGCCGCACCCCGAGCGCCACATCGACCCCACGCACCACCCTCGCTGGACCCGTGAACCCTTGGCCGCCGAAGGCGACGGGCTTGCGGTGTTCCGCAACGCGGTGGCGTATTTCAACTAGTATTGTTCCGGCGGCCCGGCGGCTGCTGGGCGCGAATTTGGGCCAACTCGCGCTCGGCTTCCTGCAGCCGGCGCTGCAGGTCGTTCGCCCGGATCTGCTCGCTTTCGGCCCGGCGATTGGCCTTTTCCAGTTCACGCTCCATTTCGGCCGGCAGCGGCAGGATCTCGCCGCGGTGCCAAAAGCGAACCCAGCCGTCCAACAGTGCGACTTCCAGGTCCAGCTCCGGTATCCCGTAGCGGTCCTGGCCGTTGGGCTTCACGGAGACATATTTCTTGCCATTGTGATGGTACAGCCTCAGCTCTTGATCATCGGGATAGAAGGTCAAGTAATACGGCACCTTCAGCTCTTGCTCGTACTTGTCGAAGCTCTCCTCGTAGTCCTTTCGCTTGTTGTGTTTGGAGACGTATTCCAAGACCCAGAACGGCCGGGCGGTCTCGAGCGGCAGATTGTAGCTGCTGTCGGCCTGAACTGGCTGTGTGGAGATGACCACCATGTTGTCGGGCACGACCTGGCCCGGCTTGCGCTGGCTTGGCAAGGGGTACTGCACCAACATCTCGTTGAAGACATGCACATCACCGCGGCGGGCCTTCAACAGGGACAAGCTTTCCAAGGTGATCTCGCGCTGCCGACTTTGTCCCATGGCTTCCATGAAATGCTCCGGCGGTAGGCTGCGCAGATAGGCCTGGGCCGCTTCCTCGTAGGCGACCGCGATCAGTGCGCGCGGCTTGGTGGTTGACATGGCTCGACTCCAGCCTTGCTCGAATGCCCAGTATGTATTTTCAACGCCCCGCTCAAAGGCTAGGATCGTCGCATCGGGTTCTGTAGGGAACGCCCTCCGTGGCGTTCCGAGAAGCTGGCACGGCGTCGTCTGGCAGGACGCGGAACGCCACGGAGGGCGTTCCCTACAGAGTCGGTCCCGTTTCCGCATCCTGGCCTTTGAGTGGGACATTATGAAGTATAGCCGAATTGGCGCGCGCTACCAGATACCCGCCCCAAATCCAGCGCGATTCGGAGCGGCACGATCCGCCGCTTGACGGCCGGCGCCCTGATGAACCGGCGTGGTGTGCGGAGCGCGCGGCTCCGACGCGGCCGGCTGGACCTTCGTCCGCTCGGCGGCGGGCTGCAGTGAGACGATCTTTTCCACCTGCTTTTCGGCGGCGGGTTTTTCGACCGTCGGCTTCGTCGCCTTCGGCGGCGGCGGCGAGGGCTTGCGCTCGGCGTTTCGCCGCGGCGAGCTTGCCGCCGCGGCGGCTTCCTCGTCAATGTCGTCGTAACTCGATACATAGCCCGGCAGCTTCGAGCGCTCGACCTCGTCGCGAAATACCTGGATCACCCGCTCCTGGATCAGCTCGCGGCAGCTTGAATTGATCGGGTGCGCGATGTCGGCGTAGAGCTTGGCGCGCCCCTCTTCGTCCTTGCCACCTCGGTCGTCGGCCAGCCGCAACCCGCACTGGTTGCAATAGCCGGCGCGGAGATGGTTCTTGCAGCCGCACTGCGGACAATGGGCCGTCAGCTTGCGGCTGGGCATCGCCACGAAGGGACCGCTACTCCCTTCGATGACTTTCAAATCGCGGACCACGAAGCAGTCGTCGAAGGTGATCGAGCAAAAGCCTTGCAGGCGTTCGCGGGCATCCTCCATGAGCTTGATTCTAACCTCAGTGATTTCCACGGCCGTTCCTCCTTCAATGGTGGCTCACTCAGTTCGTCCCCTGCACGGCGTAACACTGCCCGACGCCCCTCGCTCGCAAACACGCGGCCACGCGGCGCGCGTGTCGCGCGTGCCGACATAGGCCAAAGTAACTCGTCCCACTGCCGCTCATCTGGTGCCCGAGGCAATCGAGCGACGCGAACTCGCGACTGAGCCGCCGGACCCAAGGTGAGAGCGTTTCAGCGGCGGGCTGCAGCGCGTTGCGCAGCCCCGCGCCGGCGCGCGCCAAGCGGCCGGCACGCAACGCTTCGATCAGCGCTTCGACACGCCGCGGACGTTCGGCGGGGTGGCACGCGCGGTAGACGTCGGCGGTTGACAAACCCTCCGGCGGCTTGACGACGACGAACCACAGGTTGCCCAGCCCGGCGACCGGCTCAAGGCGTTCGCCTCGCCCTCGGCAAACCGCCGCGCCGCGCCCGAGGAAAAAGGGCACGTCGCTCCCCAACTCCTCGGCAAGCTGGGAAAGCTGCTCAAACGAAAGCGAGAGCTCCCACAGGTGGCAAATCGCCACCAGCGCGGCCGCCGCGTCGCTCGAACCGCCGGCCATTCCGGCCGCCATGGGAATGCGCTTGATCAGACGAACTCGCGCGCCCTGGGGCACCGCGAACCGCCGCCGAACGAGATCGACCGCGCGAACCACGATGTTCTCGGACCCCGCCGGGAGCTGCTCGCCCATGACACCGTAGGGCGAAGCCGTGCCGCCGTAGGGCGAAGTCGTCCGACAATCCAACACGATTCGACCGGAAGGGTCGAGTTGGAAATGAAGCGTGTCGAACAAGCCGATGGGAACCATGAGAGTTTCGATCTCATGGAAGCCATCGTCGCGCTTGCCGAGCACCTCCAAGAACAAATTGAGCTTAGCCGGCGCCAGGACTTCGAGTCCCGTCGCGGTCGAGCGAACGTGCATCCTACGCGTTCCTGCTCTAACGCCCCACAGCATTCTAGGGATTCCGGCAAAATCGGTCAACATGGATTGGTTGGAAGGAAGGAAGGAAGAAGGCGATAGGCGTTAGGCGCCGGCAGGTAGTTGAATCGCACGCGCATGCCGTGATGGACCCTGCCTGTCGCCTTTCGCTCCGCGAAAGGGCGTTCTTTCGCGGAGCGAAAGGCGACATTACAGGCAACCGACACACACAACCCTCGTGAGACCCTACCACGGTCCTAACCTTCAGGCGGGTTCCCAATGCCTAACGCCTAACGCCCAACGCCCAACGCCTGCTCTAAAACTCAAGCTCTCGAAACGCCTTGAACCCGATCCGTAGCGGCAACCAGGTGGCCACCGCGCCGGTGAGCAGACTCGCCGCGGTGCCGGCGAAAAGCAACAGCCGCGGGCGATCGAGCGAGTAAGGCATGGGTGTGCCGATTCCCTCGCCGGCCGCCATGTAGAGATGGCAGGGCACGGCGGAGAGCAGCACGACGGCGGCGATGAACGCGGTGCTGATCACCAGATTGAGCGTGCCGCCGAAGCCGGCCGCGATCCGCGACGGGGAATCATCGCGCAAGTTCGGCATCTTGGCCCCCAACCCCACGGCGATCCCTGATAGCCCGGAGCAGAGCGAACAACAGGCCAGCACATGGATCGCGACCACCAGGCCCGACACCCGCAGCATGACGTCGCTCAACAGGATCAAGAGCGTGCTGGGCACGAGCGAGCCAATCGCGGCGAACAGGAACTTGCCCCACAAGATCGTTTCGCGGCGCACCGGCAACAGGCCGAGAATCCAGAAGCGCCGCCCTTCGAGACTGATCATCGGAAAGACGAAACGGGTGGTGAACGTCGAGAGGATCAGTCCCACGACGGTCAGGTTGAGGAAGCTGATCATGTTGACCCAGTTCAGGTAGTTCACATCGTAGCTGAGGCGCCGGATGTTGAGAAAGTAGAGCGCCAACAGTCCGAAGAAAATAAGGAACTGCAACCACTGCACCGGGTCGCGGCGAAACAGCCTGAGATCCTTGACGATCAAGAGCCGCGTCTGGGGCGAGAGGAAAAAGGCGGCCCGCGTCAGCCAGCGGTCGATCGAGGCCGGCTTGAGCCGCTTGCGGGCCGAGCGCTCGCCGTGCAGCACGCTATAGCCCCGCCGGTAAATTCGCCCCGCCACCCAGACGGCGATCTGGTGCAGGAACAGCGCGTTGGAGATCGTCAAGACCAGGAACATCACGCTTTCGGCCAGCGCCTTGCGTCCGGCGTCGTCGTGCCCGTGGGCGCGGGCCGCCTCGAGTAATCCGGAACTGAGCCACCAACTCGGCAACAGCCGGGCCTCGCTGATTCGCAGCCGCGCCAGCATCTCCTGGAACCAGGCGGGCGTGAGCAGGTCGTTTTCCAGGTCGCGTGTGAGCAACCAGGCGAGCGCCGCCAAGGCGGTCGGCACCAGAATTCCGGCCAGCCCGATCAACCGCGCCCGATGGCCCGCCAGCCAGCGGACGATGGCCATGGCCGCCAGCGCCCCCAGCGCGCCGGGAATGTAGACGAATCCCAGCAGGAACGGCACGATCGCCGCGAAGTAGTAGGCCGAAGCCTCCTCCACCACGCCGTAGGCCGCCAGCAGGGGCGTGCCCAAGAGCAGGAACCCCCAACTGCTGAACAGCATCGCCTCGTGGAACTTGTGCAGGAACACGCGCTCGATTCGCGTGGGCAGCGACAGCAAAAAACGCACTTCGGCCGAACGGTACAGGCCGCCGTAGACGATGATGCCGGTCGACGCGACCAGCATCAGCGTGAGCGAGGCGAAAAAGATGCTGAACACGGCCCGCGCGGTTTCGTCGTGGATGACCGGCTCGGGGATCGTCGTCTTGAGAAAACGAAATCCTTCGGCGAAGATCTGGAACAGCCCGGCCCACAGGAGCGCCGTCAACACCGTGATCAGCGTCACCCGCAGCCGCGACTGGGCCAGGGCCTGCCGCAGCAGGTTCAAGACCGCGCGGCGGCGCATCCGCCGGAAAACGGCCGCTTCCTCCGACGGCGAGAGCAACATATCCGAACCTCGCGACGCGGCGGGAGCCGCCGCAATCATCTATACTTCACGCGGCTGAAAATGAGATATTTTGCCACGAGAAGGTGGTGGCTGGTGGCAGAGCGTAAGCGATGCCCCGGCTACATAGCGACCGGGGCATCGCTTAGGCTCCGCCCCAGCCACCGTGAACGTCTCATTCGTGAATGTCTCATTGTCGGCCGCGTGAAGTATATTCTACGATCGGTGGCAGCGGCGGCAAGGCTCCTTTCGGGAGACAAGCGACCTTGACCCTTGCACCCGCCGTTCCTATACTCTCCGCCCCGAACCCGCCACCGATTACGGAGAAACCGCGATGACTCGAACGGCGCAAGAAACGGCCGTGCCCACGGCCGACGGATGGAAACGGCGAGTGGGTCTGTTGAGCAGCGTGCTGGGTGTGCTGGCGCTCGCGCTGGCGGTTCGCTTCGCCAGCCCGCCGAAACAGGCCGAGGGCGCCCCGAAGGCCAAACTCGCCCCAAAGAAGATCGCCAACGCCAAGAAGACGGCCAAGACGGCCGCCCACTCCGACGATTCACAACCGCACGAGTTGGTGGCCCCGGAAAAGCCGAGCGTGGTGGCCGTGGTCAACGGCCAGCCGATCAGCCGCAACGAATTGGCTCAGGAGTGTCTCAAGCACTTCGGCGACGATGTGCTCAAGACGCTGGTCAACAAGCAACTGATCGTCGAGCACTGCAAAGCCCGCAAGATCACCGTCACGCACGAGGAAGTCCGGGCCGAAATCGAGCGCATGGCCCAGCGTTTCGGACTTCCGTCCGACCAGTTGCTGAAGATGCTCAAGGAAGAGCGGCACATCACGCCCGACCAGTACGCCAAGGAGATCATCTGGCCCACCGTCGCCTTGAAGAAGCTGGCCAAGGAGCGATTGAAGGTCAGCGACAAGGAAATCAAGGAAGCCTATGAAATGCTCTACGGTCCCGCGGTGCAAACGCGGTTGATCGCCTGCGAAACGGCGGCCGCGGCGCGTGATGTGCGGGCTTTGGCCCTGGAGAACCCCGACAACTTCGCCAACCTGGCCAAGAAGCACTCGATCGACGTCAGCGCCAGTTCGAGCGGAAGGATCCAGCCGATTCACAAGCACGAAGGCAATCTCGCGGTCGAGCGAGCGGCGTTCTCCCTCAAGGTCGGTGAGATCTCCGACGTCATCCAGATCGGCAACCAGTACGTGATTCTCCAGTGCGAGGCGCGTCTGGCGGCGCAGTTCGTCCCCATGAAGGACGTGCGGGCGCGCCTGGTCGAGACGATCCAAGACTCGAAGCTGCGCCAAGAGTCGGACGACTTGTTCGCCGAGTTGGAAAAGCAGGCCGACTTTCAGGACGTGTTCAACGATCCGGCCAAGCGAAAAAAGCATCCCGGCGTGGCGGCCTTGATCAACGGCCAGGAGATCACGATGCGCGAGTTGGCCGAGGAATGCGTCGAGCGAAACGGCATTGAAACCCTGGAAGGGATGATCAACCGCCGCCTGCTGGAACAGGCCTGCAAGCGCAAGAAGATCGAGATCAGCGAAGCCGACATGCAGGCCGAGATCGCGCGGGCGGCCCTGGCCATGGGCAAGACCAAAATGACCAGGAAGGGAGAAGTGGCCGACGTCGACGCCTGGCTCAAGGATGTCCAGGAAAATCAAAAACTCACGCTCGAAATCTACCGCGACCAGAACGTCTGGCCCTCGGCCGCGCTCAAGAAGCTGGTCGGCAAGGATGTGGAAATCAGCGACGAAGACATGCAAAAGAGCTACCAGGCCAACTACGGACCGCGGGTCAAGTGCCGCGCGATCGTGTTCGACCGCGAGCGCAAAGCCCAGGAGATCTGGACCCGCTTGCGCGGCGATCTGTCGCTGGAAAAATTCGCCGAGGCGGCCGGAACCTATTCCGTCGACCAGGGCAGCCATGAAGCGCAGGGGCAGATTCCTCCGATCGCCAAATTCGGCACCGATCCGCACATGGAGAAGGAGGCTTTCGCGTTGCATGCGGGCGAAATGTCCGGCGTGATCCAGGTGGGCGACAAGTTCGTGATCCTCTTTTGCGAAGGCTTCACCAAGCCGACGAACACGAACTTCGAGGAGGTCAAGCGGGAAATTATCGCGGACCTGCGCGAAAAGAAGCTGCGCGTCGCGATGGCGCGGCAATACACCAAGCTCTCCGACACGGCGCAGATCGACAACTATCTGACCGGCGTCTCGAAATCGCCGGAAAAGGGCAACCCCGTCGATCAGATGCTGGGCGCCACCGGCCTGCTGGCCAACCCCGAGCCGGCCAAAGACAACGCCGGGGGCAAACCGGTTCGCAAGCCCGTCAAGACCGCCGGACGGCCCAAGGGAGGAACGGTTCAAGAGTAAAGAGGCGGGAGGTTGGATTATACTTCAAGCGGTCGAGAATGAGACGTTCTCGGTGGCTGGGGCAGAGCCTAAGCGATGCCCCGGTCGCGATCTAACCGGGGCATCGCTTAGCAAGTTACGCCAGAATTCTTGCGAATTCTGCTACTGCACAGTGCGCGAGTTCCTCTGTCGGCGGCGGTGAGAAACAAGGCCAAAATGGCGGCCTGAATAAGGCCACCACCCGCGTTGCCGAGCGGAGGGAAAGGCTCGGCATCATCGCCGCCAGGGAACCTCGATCCCTAGACGATGACACAGATCGACGGCGGCTGAATGAAGGGGCAGGTTCTGGGTAAAGGCCCAAAGGTCGAGTTGATTGCCGCCGCTCCCCAAAGTCGAGTTGATCGGATCGGACGGTCATTTTTCGGGAAGTACCGCACGAACATGGTCTATCGCTCGAACCGCGGCCGGTTCCGCATCGCCGCCGCTTCCAACCGAGGGAGATCCTCAGCCAATAGATAGCTCTCGTCCACCAACTTCTCGGCGGCGGCCATGAACTGCCGAAGGTAATCGTCGAAATCCCGATAGCGCTCCGACAGCGCCGGCCGCGGGTCGCCGTTGGCCTGGCGCGCGTCCGACGTGCCGCTGAAGGCCACGTAGCCGCCCGACAACACCAGCAGTTCGTTTTCGGCGCCGATCGAACGGTGCCGCAGGTTCCAACTGGTAAATGTGCCCAGCGGCACGGCGACCGACGGCAGGAGCAACGTCCCTAACTCGTTGTCGTCGGTTCCGTAGGCCGGCACTCTCACAACGTAGTCGCCGCGGCGTACCGGCGGCTCGATCGACGTTCGCCGGCGCTTGAGGAACTCGGGGCCGCGGTCGAGGAATTCCGGTTGTTGGATCACTTCCGGATAGCGCACGCCTGGCAAGGCCCGCCAGCCGCTCTCGCGTTCGTGCCAAGGGACCAGCGTCGCGTTGGAGATTCTCGGATACACGCTCGGCGGCGGCTCTCGTCCCTCGCGCACCCAAAGGTCGAGCGCCGTCAGCAACCCGCGCAGGAAAGGCCGGTAGTCGCTGGGGTTGCCGGGCAGTTGTCCGCCCGCGCGCTGGCCTGGCACGCCGTCGCCGGGCCCATGCTGCGTGCCGCCGAATGTGTAAACCCGCACTTCCGGCGGCAGATCGGCGTCGTGTCGACCGAGCGGATCGGTGGTGACCAGCGAGCCGCTACGGTGCCAATACTCCGACGACGACTGAGTATGCATCAGCTTGGGCACTACGCGCGCGGCCCGCGCCCGGCGCAGGATGCCGTCGCTTCGGTTGGTAAACGGGTCTTGCTCGTCGCCGTACGTGAAGGGAAAGAAATCGGCGGGGTAAAGGTGGTTGTCGTGTTGTCCGTTGTGCCGCGTGGGTGAGGCGAAGCGGTGGTTGAAGAAGCCCAATCCGGCCCCGGCGACGTGCGGCACCGCGCCGTCGAAGACTTGTCGCCCCTGTTCGTCGGCGTTGAAGCCGTCGTAGAGGAACATCCGCAGGCAACGGCCGCTTTGCGAAGTGCCGAAGCCGTAAGCAACCCGCGCGGCCGGCGCGCCGTCGGGCGGCCGTAGCGGGTTTCGCTCGGAGTCATCGTGCTTCAAGCACGAGACCAGGTCGCGGATCGACGCCAAGCCAAGCCCCTGGACCAGCGGCCCCTCGGCCTGGTAAACCAGTTCATAGAGGTAGCCGGGCTGGAAGCCGCCGGCCAACACCAGTTCGACCAGCGGCAGTTGCCCGCGCCGGCCGTCAGCTTGAACGAACGATTCCACGAGGCGCCATTGTTCGCGGGGGATGGCAACGCGGGCGTCTTTCTCCCGCAGGCGCCAGGTGAGTGTGGCTTCCTTCAAGCCACTTTCGGTCGGCGGGTAGCTCCCCTGGTTGGCCCAGTGAGCGATACTCAAGCGCTGGGCCGGTTGGTCGGTCGTCATCTCGGCCCGCGCGAGGCCGCGAATCGGCCGGCCGCTTTCGCTGGCGACGGGCGCCGTCAAGCGCAGGCGATCTCCGCCCGGCAGCGTTTCCGCGATCCAGCCGCTCCACACGACGATGTAGCCTTGCCGCATGAGGAAGTCGTCGCCGCCGCCGTTGAACATTCCAAGGCAAGTACGATTGCCGCGGTTGTTCACTTCGTAAAGGACCGCGCCGTTAGACTGCGACAAATCGGCGGGAGCCAGGATTTCCAGATCGGCCGAGAACTCCACTTGCCCCTTGGCGTTGCGCGGGGCCAGCGCGAGATCGACGATCTGCCGATTGGCTTCCAGTGCCGGGGCGACGGCAAACCGCACCGTGCCCCGCAACTGCTCGTAAGTCCCCCGTTCGCCAAACGATTGCCCGTCGGCGTAGGGCTTGCGGCTGGAAATCTCGACCGACACGACTTCGGCGGAAAGCCGCGGCGCGACGGCGGCCAACGCGAGGAAGGCTAAAATGCGAATACGGAACGGACTCGGTAGGGAACGCCCTCCGTGGCGTTCCGAGAAGCTGGTGCGACGTCGTCCGGCAGGATCCGGAACGCCACGGAGGGCGTTCCCTACAGAACCCAATGCGATCATCCTAACCGTCAGGCGGGTCATGGATGTTGCTTTCATGGCACCGCCCCCGCCCAATCCTTGATCGCCGAGTCGGCGACTTTCGCGATTGGCGTGTAGCGCGGATGACGCGATTCCTTGTAAGGATCGTTTCGCGCGGCGTTGTAACAACAGATCAGCGACCAGCGCGGATTGGGCGAACAGTTCTGGTCGGAGCGGTGCAGCAGGTTGCAGTGGAAGAACAAGGCGTCGCCCGGCTCGCACTCGACGTAGACCAGATCCAGCCGCTCCATCGCCGCCGCGATCCGTTCTTCCTCGGCGCCGGTTTGGTCGCCCGTCTTGCCGTGGTCGACGCGGCCCATCCACTGCGATCCCCGCAGCACTTGCAAGCAGCCGTTTTCGCGCGTCGCCCGGTCGACGGCGATCAGGCAGCTCGCCAAGAGCGGAAAGAGGCAGCCGTTGTGATACCAATAGCCGTAGTCCTGGTGCCACTCCCAGGCGCCTCCCACGAACGGCTCCTTGAGCATCATTTTGGTATGGTAGTGGTAGACCTCGCCTCCCAGGAGTTGCTCCATCCGATCGACGATCCGCGGCGAGCGGCTGAACATGCCGTAGAGGTCGTCGCCCGCATGGTTCCACAGCGCCAGCTTCGTTTCGGCCCCGCTCGAATCCTTGCGGCCGTAGGCGCCGGCCGCCAGAGCGTCGTCGCGCTGGGCGTAGTCCAACAGCGCGGTCATCTCCTCCGCGTCGAACAGCTTTCTCAACAAGAGAAAGCCGTCGCGCTCGTAGGCGGCCAGTTCGACGGCGGACAACGAATGGCTGGGCATGGTGCAGATTCTAAGAGACCGTGGGGCACGGTGACAAGCTCCGCATGATGACCTCGAGCCGTGATGGACGGCCTTCATTCCTTTAGCTCAATCGGGCCAAGGCAGCCAACGCCTCCTTGACCTTCTCGATGCTGCCGACCTGGCCGACCAGCTTCTTGGCAGCCACCAGGTCGTCAATCGAAAAGCCCTCGGTTTCATGGCCGGCGCGGCTTTCGGCCGGCACAGCATCGACTTGACGTCCGGAAATCTGTTTCGTGATTAATGCTTTCAGAATCGCTCGCCGTTGCCGCAACACCTTCGCATCTCGCCCCGCAAGAATCGACGCTCCCATTCTTTCGTCATATTCACCTGCCTGTCGCGATTCGCGAACGGAATCGTGTAGCCTCTCGGTTAGCTGAATTTCTCTCGCTCTGTGGCGAAGGGCTCGAGCGATGTCGTTGTTCAACTCATGAAGCAAAGCCAAGCCCTCTTCGCGAACGATCGCCGCGTCGTTTTGAGGTAATTCTTCCAGCACCCGTTTCAAGCGACGTTGATACCGCCTGGCCGAGATTCTATCCCTCTTCTCGTGCAACCAGTAGTGAACTTTCCTGCAAACGTACTCTAACTCACCCCAGGGCGTACCGAACCTCGTTTCGGACTTCGGCGGGCCTAGTTTGTTTTTCATGGTAATACAACCCTCGCTCACGGTCTGAAATTACCAGGGTCCAATTCGGGACGAAAATCTCGCTGATCGTCGGTCATCGCTATCCACCTCTTGACGGCGTCTTCATGGATTCTCTCAGCCCAGGCCTTCTTGGCCGCAGCTTTTCTCTGAAATCGTCGCTTCTTCGGCGGGTCCGATTTCCCCCTTTTTCCGCGACCCGGTCGATGGCTCATTTTCGCTGTCGTTCCGCGAGTTGCCACAACTTAGGGCCCCTTTTTATTCTAGTCCGACCTGTCCGCTAGGCAACCGGCGGCGAACCGGCGGGACAGGTCACTTGGCGGTAAGATAGACAGATCAAGGGGTCGCACGGCGATACCGGGCGACGCGCCAAAGAAAAGCGGCAATGAATTGCCGCACTCCAAAGACTAGGCTTCGGCAGCCGGCATCGCAACTGTGGAACGGCGTTTTTGGCCGTGGATGCCCGCCAAGACGAACGATATACTCGAACGCGAACCCCATCGAGATCCCTACCGGAGACGTTCCATGAAAGCCGCCTACATCAAACAGGTCGGATCACCCGACTCAATCACCTACGGCGATTTGCCCACGCCCGAACCGACCGGCTCGCAGGTACTGGTGCGAGTCAAGGCCGTGGCCGTCAACCCGATCGACACCTACATCCGCTCCGGCGCGATCAAGGCGCCGCTTCCGCTGCCGTTCGTCGTCGGCTGCGATCTGGCGGGCGTCGTCGAGCGCTCTGGACCCGACGCCAAGCGGTTCCAGCCCGGCACACGGGTCTGGGGGAGCAATCAAGGTCTGATGGGGCGGCAAGGGACGTTCGCCGAGTACGCCGCCGTCGACGACGCCTGGCTTTACCCCGCGCCCGACCAGGTGAGCGATCAGGCGGCCGCCGCGATCGCGCTGGTCGGGATCACGTCACACTTGGGACTGGTCCGCTGCGCCAAACTGGCCGCCGGCGAAACGCTGTTCGTCAACGGCGGAACGGGCGGCGTCGGTTCGACCGTGCTCCAAATGGCCAAGGCGCTCGGTGCGAGGGTGATCACCACGGCCGGCTCGGCCGAGAAGGTCGCGGCCTGCCTGGCGTCGGGGGCCGATTGTGCCGTCAACTACAAGACCGACGACGTCGACGCGGCCATCCGCGAGTTCGCCCCGGCCGGCGTGAATGTCTGGTGGGAGACGTTGCGGGAGCCGAATTTCGAGCGTGTCGCGCCGCTTTTGGCGATGCGCGGGCGGATGGTGCTGATGGCCGGCCGCGAAGCACGGCCGGTGTTTCCGGTGGGCCCGTTCTACGTCAAGGACTGCTCGTTGCACGGCTTCGCCATGTTTAACGCCTCGCCCGACGAGCAGCGAACTGCCGCCGCCGACCTCAACCGCTGGCTCGCCGGCGGCCAACTCAAGCCGCGCATCGACCGCGTCTTGCCGCTGGCGGAAGCGGCCGAGGCCCATCGGCTGCAAGAAGACAACACGTTGCACAAAGCGGGTACGCTGGCGGGCAAGATCGTTCTGGTGCCGTGACGCCTTCATAACGCGGCCTTTGGCCGCAACCAGAATAGATTGTAGGGTGGGCCGGCGATCGCTGCGCGATCTTGTCCCACCCTACTTTTCGACCGCCCCGTGTACCTTCACGAGTCACTCATGCCTGACTTTCCACCCCGATCACCGCTCAAGCTGGCGGTGCTGATTTCCGGCGGTGGCACGACGCTAAAAAACCTGATCGCCCAAATCAGCGCGGGGCGGCTCGACGCCCAAATCGAGCAGGTCGTCTCAAGCAACCCGGCGGCCGGCGGGCTGGACTTCGCCCGAACGGCCGGAATACCGACGGCGGTGATTGAGCAAAAAAACTTCGCTACCGTGGCCGACTACAGCCGGGCCGTGTTCGACGCCTGCCGCGGCGCGACGCCCGACCTGCTCGTGATGGCCGGGTTCCTGAAGTTCGTCGAAATCCCCGCCGACTTCGAGTGGCGCGTGGTCAATATCCATCCCGCGCTCGTTCCGGCCTTTTGCGGCAAAGGGTTCTATGGTCGCCGAGTCCACGAGGCCGTGCTCGACTATGGGGCCAGGTTCTCGGGCTGCACGGTCCATTTCGTCGACAACCAGTACGACCACGGCCCGATCATCTTGCAGCGGGTGGTCGCGGTTTTCGACGACGACACGCCCGACCTGCTCGCCGCGCGCGTTTTTGAGGCCGAGTGCGAGGCGTACCCCGAGGCGTTGCGATGGATCGCGTCGGGCCGGCTGCGCGTCGCCGGACGAAGAGTGGTGAGGGGTGAGGTGGAAACCATCATTTGAACGAATATGCGGCCAGAAACTCGGCGGGTGAGAGCACCGGAAATTCGCCTGCGCGAGAAAAATCGTCCGGGTTGCGACTGATAAGACATTCCGCGCCCGCTTGCACCGCGCTAAAGTACTGCACGGCATCTTCAAAATCCTTGAAGTTGCTATCCATCGCCTGCGTGAGAATACGGCCATCGCAGGCGACCGCGGTGAATGCATTGCGTAGTAGCACTAATGCGCGCCGAGCGGACTTTGCGTCCGCCAACTTGCGAACCACATAGAAGATATTGGTAAAGCTCACCGCCGAAACTAAGCCTTCGATGCGTCCTTCTTCCGCCAACGTCCACACGGCGGCAGAGTCGGAATAAAACGGATGACGCTCGGCCAGCACGTCCAACAAGATGTTCGTGTCAACGAACGCTTTCACTTCTTGATTCCGTATTTTTCGGTCAAGGCATCGGCCAATACGTCGCGGTCGCTCTTGCTAGAAGGGAGAGTAATCATGCCGGTCGCCTGCCGGGTGATTCGGCCGACGCGCCGTTCGGGGTGGCGCCGAGCCAACAGCCGGATGAAACGCTCGAAGAGAGAAGATACGCTCGTGCCCGTTTCGTCGGCGAGCCGTTTCGCCTGCTCGATGACTTCGGGATCAGCGCTGAGGGTTAGTTTCTTCATATCGCTACCTTTCTCCAGTACGTATCAGTTCTCTAATATAATACGTACAACTCGCCAAGCCGTCAACGGTCGTTGAGACCCCCGCGGGTGCGCGAGACGATTCAATGGCGAGATGGCGTCATGGTGTTTGCGTCCCGCGCATCTCCCCGGCCGACGCGCGACCTTGAGCACTGCCTCGGCGCATGAACCACGGCCGCCGCGGTTGGGCCGGCTCGTCGGCCGCGCCGGCGTTGCGATGCCAGTGCATCCCCATGATGCTCAGCGGCGGCAACGTGACGCCGGTCAGCCGGGTGACGACGTGGCGCGTGCCGTGGGCGCCGGATTCGCGAATGCCCAGCGCCAAGCCGGCCGAGACGAGGCGGAGGACCAGGCTCGCGCCGAACGCCCAGTGGTAGTTGATCCACTCCGCTCCGCGCCAATCGAGCCGCCAGTCGCAGGTGGCCGCCAACGCCGCGCCCGTCCCGATCGATGTGACGCCCCCGACCAGGCCGGCGAACGCGGTGCCGGCGGCGATGAACATCGTGCGGTTCTCACGCGGCGAGTTCTTGAGCAGGAAGCCGTTGTTGGCGATCGTGATTCCGGAGTTCAGGAAGGCGTCGACCATGAAGGGCGGAATCAAAAGCCAAAAGGTCCACGTCGGGTCGCGCGGTACGATCAACAGCGACGCCATCACGATCGACTTGAAGGCCGTGCAAAGAATCAGCACCGGCCGCTGGCCGTGGGCGTCGACCAGAGCCCCGAACTTCTGCGAACAGAGCGAGCCGCCGACCCAGGAGATGGTCCAAAGCAAGAGCACATGGAACAGATCCATTCCGACGTAGTCGAGCAGGTACAGGCTGATGAACGGCGCCCCAACCATGCATGCCAGGTTCCAGAAGCACGAGAAAAGGATGAAGCTGCGGAAGTCGCGGTGGCGAAAGGGAGCGGCCAGGGCCTCACGGAAGCCAAGTCGAGACTGCCGCTGGAGCGGCGGTTCTTCAACGCCCAGGAAGAACAGGATGTCGGTGACGCCCAGCACGACCGCCAGGGCCATCACGATGCCGAACGAGGCACGGATGTCGATGCCGCTTTTGAAATAGAGCAAGGCCACCACCATCAGCGAGCCGGCCGCGCTCCATTGGGTCCAACGATGGCGGAGGCCCCAAAAGCGGCTGAGACCCTCGTGCGGCAAATAATCGCCCATCCACGAAAGCCACAAGGGCGTGCTGAAATGCAGCAGCGCCTGGTTGGCGGCCGTCAAGGCGACCAGCAGCCAAACCCAGACCAGGCCCGGCATGTTGGGCATGAGCCACGGTCCCAGCGCCAAAGGCAGGTAAACCAGCCGTTGAGCGATGGAGACCACGAACCAAAGCGGCTTGCGGCGACCCAAGCGGCCCGCGACCAGCGCCGCGACCAGTTGCACGAAGAAAAGCAAAATGGGCAAAGCGCCCAGAATGCCCACATGCAGCCCGGTGCCCCCCATCGCCCGCGCGAACTCGACGGAAGCCGGCGAAAGCGCCAGTTGGATATGGGCCGTCCCCAGGCAGGCCCCGATGACAATCACTTTTTTCGAATTCGCGAGGTTCAACACGGCGGCGGAGGATACCGCAAACTACCGGGCAAGCAAAGAGAGCTTATGCCGGCATTTCGCGCCCGTCCCGCTGCCGCGGTGGGACTTCCGATGTGCGTTGGAATCGGCGACAATCGCGCCAGTTCCACGCCAACCACGACGCGGCCAGCGATCCGGCATGGTTTTCCGACCGCCGGCCACGGGAGCGATACCATGCATGATCCGCGTTTCAAGAGACTACTGCAAGAGTTCTTCGCCGAGTTCTTTTGGCTCTTCTTTCCGACCTGGGCCGCCCGCTTCGACTTCGGTCGTATCGAGTGGTTGGACAAGGAAATCCTCAACGACGCGTTGCAGGGCGAGAGCCGTTACGTCGACGTGGTCGCCAAACTGCCCACGCTCCAGCCGCTCCCGAGCCCCGATGGCCGCTCCGCGGAGAGCTGGCTGGCGCTGGTCCACGTCGAGGTGGAAGCCGCCGACAAGGTGTCGCCTCTGCGCAGGCGGATGTTCGAGTACTATGAGCCGCTGCGTCGCCGGCATGACTTGCCCGTGCTGCCGATCGGCCTTTACCTTCGCGTCGGCCTGGACGGAATCGGCTGGGACGCTTACGAGGAGTACTTCTGGGAGCACCAACTGGTGCGTTTCAACTACCCCTACGCGGGGTTGCCGGCTCTTGACGGGGAACAATATCTGCGGCAAGATAATTGGCTGGGCGTCGCGCTGGCGGCCTTGATGCGTGTGACGAAAGAGCGGAGAACAGTTTTTGCGGGTGAGGCGCTCGAACGGTTGGTGCATTGCCACGAAAACGCGTACCGCAAGACGTTGCTGTGCGAATGCGTGAGCGCCTATCTGCCGCTGGAAGACGATCAGCGAGGGGAACTCGAAGCGATGTTGCGGAATCATCCAGATTCAGGAGTGCGAGGCATGGAAATCAGTTTGTTGGATCATGTGGAGCAACGGGGGGAATTGAAGGGGGAATTGAGGGGGGAATTGAAGGGGGAGTTGAAGGGCGTGCAAAAAGGGCAGCGCGAGTTGCTGCGTGAACTGCTCGAAACCCGCTTCGGCTCGTTGTCGCCGATTGCCCAAGCCCGTTTGGCGAATTGGCCGGCCGAACGGCTGACCGAGTTGGGTCGTGCCCTGTTGTCCGCTGCGTCATTGGAGCAACTCGGCCTGGGCGAGTGACGCTGCTGCACCGGACGGGGCTTGATCTAACCCGCCTTTTCCTCCGCCGCGCTGCGGCGCATGTAGAGCGGCACGAGCCGCCAGGGATCGTCCAACTGGCCGGCGGCGAACCGCGCCGCGGCCAATCGTCCGACGGCGGCCGCCGTGGGATGCCAGAGTTCCCTCGTCACGCAAACTCTGCCGGCCGGCACATCGCCGGCAAGCTGCGATAAGACAGGGCCGCTGACGAGACAGCCCACGGGAAGCGAGGCCAGCCAGTCGCCGCGGTTGACGATCGCCGCCTCAATGAGCCATTCCATCGTGTCCCTTGCGCCGCGCCGGAACATCGCGGCGAAGACCTCGCCGCGCTGCGCGTCGAGGGCCACGGCGAGCGTCTCGCCCGGCAGATCACCGGGAACCTGGGCGGCGATGACCTCCAAGGTATTCAACCCGATCACCTTGGCCCCCACGGCGTAAGCGAACGTCTTGGCTGTCGTCACCCCAACGCGCAGCCCTGTAAACGAACCTGGACCGACCGTCACGGCCAGCAACTCGACGTCGCTGGCCCGCCAGCCGACCTGGAGTAGCAAATCGCGGATTCCCGGCGCCAGCGAGCGAGCGCTCCGCTGGTCGGGATGCAACGGCAACTCGCTTAAGAGCGCGTCGCCAGCCAGCGCCGCCACGCTGCCCGACATGCCGCTCGTTTCCAGGGCCAGGATTCGCGTTTTTTCCATGCTCCGATACCTCAGTCGCTGAAATAGAACCCCAGCGCGAAGATCAGATAGACCGCGACGAGCATGGCGCCCTCCATCCAGGTCGACTCGCCGTCGTGGGTGAGCTGGCCGGTGACCATCACCGCTAAGGCGAGCGCCAGTACCTCGAACGGGGCGAAAAGCAGGTCCATCGGCTGGTCCAACAGGCGGCCGGCGAACACCAAAATTGGGGCCACGGCCAGGGCCGCCTGCGTGGCCGCGCCAACCGTCGTTCCCATCACCAGGTCCATGTTGTCGTTGCGCGCGAAGCGGACGGCGCTAATCAACTGCGCCACGTTGCCCAACGAAGCCAGCACGACCACCCCCGCGAACAGCTCATTGAGGCCCATCGCTTTGATCGCCGGATCGAGCGTATCGGTCATGATTTCGCTGACCACGGCCAGCACGACCGCGGTCACGCACAACTGGGCGATGACCTTGCCCTTGCCCGTCGTGGGCGCCTCGCGATGCTCATCCGCCTCCTCGGGGCGCGCAAAGAGCTGACGGTGCGTGACCAGAGTGAACAGCAGGCTCAAAAGGTACATCAGGAACAAGAGGAACGAGATTTCCAGGCTCAGTTCGTTTTCCTTGGAGGAAGTGATGTGAAACAACGTGGGGACCATCAATCCGATCGCCGCCAACGTCAAGAGCGCCGCCGACATGCCCGCCGCGGCCCGATTGAACTTCTGACGTTCGCGGCGGATGCCACCGGCGATCATGGCGACCCCCAGCAACAGCAAGAGGTTCATCAGGATCGATCCCGCGATCGCCGCTTTGACGACCGACTGCAAGCCCTTGCTCAAGGCGAGGCCACAGATGATCAACTCCGGCGCATTGCCGAGTGTCGCGTTGAGCAGCCCCCCTAAGGTCGGTCCCAGGAAATCCGCAAGTTGCTCGGTCGATTTCGCAAGAAGATCAGCCAGCGGGACGATGGCCAGGCATGAGACGGCGAAAACGACGAGCGGATTTACGTTCGCCATGTCCAGCCCGATCGAAAGCGGCACGAAGATCAACAGAATCTTGAGAAACATCAACGAGCTCCCAACGGGACGATCTCGAAAGCCGGCATTCTCCGCCCTTTTCTTGGGAAAGTCCATTCCAACGTCGTGCGCAGGGTCCAACACTAACCCGCGGCGCAAGGCCAGCCTATCCCAGAACCGCCCGGCAGGCGGGACGCCAAACACCACAACACCACAAACACCACAATGGCGTCCTTGAACCAACGGCCCGAACGCGTTACAATCAAAAATTCAAAACAGGTGCCGAAGGGCGGTTCGTCGTTCGTCGTCTCGCCTTCAGGCGGAATTCCCCGGCTCCCCGGGGCCTCCTGAAGGCGGGGCTATGAACACCGGCGCCGGTCGAACGATTTGGGAGAACCACGACATGACGATGGATAAGAGCCTTCAGATACGGGCCGGCCTGATCCGCTCGCGGAGCGTGCTCTCGCGCGGAGAACGGATCGCTCGCTTGCAGGCCTCCGACAAGTGGCAGCAAGGGCAAAGCCCGCTGGGTTTGCCCAAGGTGCGGGTCTACAAACTCTCGTTGAAGAAGAAGAAGAAACGCAAGGAGGAGGAAGGCGAGGGCGAGGTCGCCGCCGCGGCCGCCGCCACGCCCGAGAAGAAGCCGGAAAAGAAGGCCGACAAAAAGAAGTAAGATGCGCGTACACCTGGAATATGGCCGAACCGGGCTGGATGTCGAACTGCCCGCTGAGCGCCTCGTCCGTACGCTGGCCTACAAGCAGGTGCCGCCGCTGGCCGACCCCGCCGCCACGCTCGACGACCGCCTCGCGCGGCCCACCGGCTCGGCGGCGCTGGCCGACTTGGCCCGCGGCCGACGCGACGCGGCGATTGCCATTTGCGACATCACCCGGCCGGTCCCCAACCCGTTGATCCTTCCGCCGATTCTGGCCACGCTCGAAGCCGCCGGCATCCCGCGCCGGCGGATCACGATCCTCATCGCCACCGGACTGCACCGCCCCAACGAAGGAGACGAGTTGGTCGAGTTGGTCGGCCGCGAGATCGTCGAGAACTACCGTATCGAAAACCATCACGGCAAGGAACTATCCGAACACACGCACCTCGGGCAAAGCCCGCGGGGCGTGCCAATCTGGATCGACAGCCGCTACGTCGAGGCCGAACTGAAGATCACCACCGGCCTGATCGAACCACACCTCATGGCCGGTTTTTCGGGGGGGCGGAAGCTGGTCTGTCCCGGCTTGGCGGCGCTGGAAACGGTGCGGGTCTGGCACGGGCCCGATTTCCTCGAACATCCCAAGGCCGATTGCGGTATTTTGCAGGGAAACCCGGTCCACGAGGAAAACACCTGGATCGCCCGCCGGGCGGGCTGCGACTTCATCGTCAATGTCGTGATCGACGCCGAGCGCCGGCCGTTGGCCTTCGTGGCCGGCGACATGGAGCGGGCGTTCCTCGAAGGGGTGGAATTCGTGCGCGGCGTCGTGACCGACACCCTGGCCGAACCGGTCGATGTCGTGGTCACCAGTTCCGCCGGCTATCCGCTCGACACGACGTTCTACCAGGCGGTCAAGGGGCTGACCGCCGCGTTGCCGGTCGTCAAGCAAGGCGGCACGATCATCCTGGCGGCCAGCTTGACCGAGGGGATCGGCTCGCCGGAGTTCCAACGGCTTTTCACAGAGCACGAGAACCTCGACGTGTTCGTCGAGCGAATCCTGGGGAAAGATTATTTCGTGATGGACCAATGGCAACTCGAAGAGTTGGCCAAGGTCCGCCGCAAGGCCAAGGTGAAGATCGTCAGCGACGGGCTGCCGGCGGAAACGATCGACAAGCTGTTCGTCACCAGCGCGCCGAGCGTCGAGCGGGCCGTCGCCGACTCGCTGGCCGAATACGGCGAGGCGGCGACTCTCGCGGTGATCCCCAAAGGGCCCTACGTGCTGGCCCAGGTCGGGTATTAGTCGTCGTGGACGCCGGCGGGATTCGTCGTCCGAGCCCGAGCGGATTGTATCGCAAAGCCGGCCGTTCGCGACATCCGGTTCGACGGCCTGACGCTCGAACTCGTAATCGGAAACCCGCCGCACCTTACCTGCGGAGGCTCTTCCCCGGATGGCGGCGGCGCGGTCTCCCAGACGATGCCCCTTTCGCCCCCCCGATTGGCACCTGCGCGAACTGAAGCGGCGCATCGCCGCCGCCCACCCGGGCGCGGCCGAGCCGGCGGCGGCGGTGGTGCTTGACGGTGTGATTTGGGACAGGGTACGTTTACGGTATGGACTCTACTAAACGCCGCTACAGCAAAGAAGAGTTCGCCCGCCGAGGCGATGAGATTTACGAAACTCAAGTCCGTCCGCATCTGAAGGCCGATGACGAAGATAAGTTCGCCGCCATCGACATCGAGAGCGGAACGTATGTGATTGATGTGGATGAGCTAGACGCCTGCGACAAACTCAACGCTCGGATTCGCGATGCTCAAATTTGGTTGGTCAGGATCGGCTCGCGCTATCTGCATCGGTTCGGTGGCCGAGAGAAGCGGGGAACGCCATGATTACGGGCGTGGTTCAGTCTCGCGAAGGCCGCATCCGCCTGAAGGTACGTGGACCCCGAAGACAAGAGCGGGAAATCGAAGCGGTTATCGACACGGGTTATACGGCGTCACTTTCTTTGCCGCCCGCCCTGATCGCGTCGCTCGGCCTTCGTTGGAAGAGTTTTGGCCGCGGAATCCTTGCCGACGGCAGCGAATGCCTGTTTGACGTGTACGTGGGCAAGGTGGTGTGGGACGGCAAAGATCGCCGTATCCTCGTAGACGAGGCCGATACGGACTCGCTGGTCGGGATGGGACTCTTGAGGGGTTACGAACTGAAAATGCAAGTCCGTTCCCGCGGCAAGGTCACCATCAAACGGCTACCCTCACGGTGACGCCATGCAACTCGACACGAACAAGATCGATGAGGCGGTTGACGTGTGGCCGAATCCCTCCTTCGGCTGATTCACGTTGGACGGACGGGACGGACGTTGTACAGATCCGCATAAATAAGAATTCCGCCGCAAGGCGACGGTGCATAATGGACGAACTCGACAAACAGATGCAGCAGTGGTCCACGCGATTGCGAGACGATTTGAGAATCGGGCCTGAAAGCAACCACCTTGCAACGACGATCACTAAGGAAGTCGCAGCACTCTCCGACGACGCAAAGCAGCGAGTGAAAGACGCCTCACCAATCCCGCTCAATATTCGGCTTGAAGAATTGGTGGCGTTTCAAGGATTCATGGACCTTGTCCGGGCGACGAGTGCGCCGCACCCGGTTGTTGTCCGTGCGCAGTTGATCTACCAGAACTACATTTGCTTCGTTTATCTCGGTGAGTCGTGCTTCAACGTGTTGAAAAAGGAATTGCCGCCAGGATCGACTGCGAAAAAGTGCTGCAAGTTTCTCACAGATAATCCTGTTCGCGCCTTCCGAAATGCGGTGGCACATGCGAATTGGCGTTATTTGCCCGATTTTTCGGGATTGGAATATTGGGCTCGAAAAGGCGGTGATCCGGCTGAACCGATAATACGCTTCGAGGTTTCACAGCAGGATCATTCGTTCTGGCAAGCCTTGGCACGCTGCACGGCATACGCCAGTTTCCTAACGCTATGATGCCGAACCAGGAGTTGCACCTGACCCGTGGAGGCTCTTCCTGGCTCGCTTGTCACCAGCGGCTCGGCAACCACGGTGGCCCACCCCATGGCACGTTGGTGCAGAGCATCCCGCGGTTGGCTCACGGCCAGAAAAAAGCCGGTGTCGACAAACATCATCGCGTTTTGGGGGTGCCGTACAGGTAATGGTCATGCTGCGCGGCTCCATCGGCGGGCCAGTCCGGGTTGGTGGGCAGTTGTTCGAGCAGTGCCAGCAATTCAGCCAAGGGAAGTTTGGATTCGTCTGGGGCTGGCACTTCCGCGATAGGAATCTCCAGGACGTGCCCTACCGGCAAATCGACCGGATGCTCGGGAACGAAAACGCGGCCATCAAAACGAGCTCTTACGGTAAGCACCGGCAACCTCCTTTTTTCCTTGATTATATACTTCACGCGGTCAAGGATGAGACATTCACGGTGGCTGGGGCAGGGCAGAGCGTAAGCGATGCCCCGGTCGCTATCGAGCCGGGGCATCGCTTACGCTCTGCCACCAGCCACCACTTTCTCGTGACAAAATGTCTCATTGTCGGCCGCGTGAAGTATAACCGACTCCCAGGTTGAAACGAAGCCAATCTTGCTGTTGACCGAAGAACACCGGGGGGCTAACGCCCCCCGCTCGCCACGGGGACGCGGAGCGTCCGGGGAGCCGTTCCCACGCGGAGCGTGGGAACGAGACGGAAAACAGGGGGCTAACGCCCCCCGCTCGCCTGCGGCGAGCGGCCAGCGCCATGAATGGAAAGCGGCGCCTACCCTTGCGGGTTGCGGAGGAACTTCTGGTACGGTAGCCGCACGCCGCGAACGAATAGGTTGTCTGCCCGCGGAGTGCCGGCGGGCACGTCGAAACCGACGGCGCCGAAGGCCGTTACCACATCGTCCTGGTCGACGCCGTCGCCGCTGACGCCAAACCCGCCGACCAAAACGCCGTTCTTGTACAACGGCACACTGCCTGGGAAGAAGATCACACCGTTCTGGTTCTTGGGGTTGTTCGGGTCGCGGAAGTTGGTGCCGGGATGGAAAGCGTCGTAACCCGACACCGACGTGAATTCGGATGGGGGAATCGGGTTGGGCGTTTGCAGGTCGTTTTGTGTGCTGGGATTGGCCAGGTTGGCGGGGTTGAAGCCGTGCGCGATCAGATCCCAGAGGATGGAAAATGGTCCCGGCGGCGAACCTTCGACGCCCGAGGGGTAGCGCGGCTCGGCCAGGAATCGGAACGTGCGGTTGGTGTAGGCCGCCCCGGCGGGTAAGACCACCGTGTTGGTGAGCGGGTCGGTCTGGTCGATCGTTTGCAGTAGGGTGGGGTCGCTGAAATAGGCGACGTTGCGCGCCTTGGCCACGGCCACGTCGAGCGAGAAAGTCGTGGCGTCGGGCATGCGGTACAACCCCAAGACGTTGCCCGCCTTGTCGGTCACGCTGAAAATCATCTTCGTGCGCGGGCCGGGCGACAAACCGCCGCTTCCGTCGGGCTGCTCGCGGATCGCGGCGCGCACCAGGTTGGCCTCGGCGATGCCTTGCGTGATGATCCGCGTCACGTCGGCGGCGGTGAGTTGGCCGCCCGGCGAATCGTGCGGCACCACGAGCCATCCCGAAGGGGCGAGCTGGTTGGGGGCGTACAGCCGGCCAGGATCGGTGGCGGCGATGGGTTGATCGGTCCCGTCCATCGGATTGCCCCGCCCCGCGCCGTCGGCGACCCCGACGGCGAGCAACTGCGCGATTCCTCCCGGCTGGCCGACTTGCGGGTTCGGGCCGAAAACTTCCAGTTGGATGCCGACCAGGTTGATCTGCTCGTTCAGGAAAATGCCGTACGCGGTCACCGGCGCGACGCCGCCGATCGTACCGGTCACGTCGCCGGCCGCCGCCGCGAAGGCCATCCATTCCGCTTCGAGGGCCAAAGGCGCGTTGAGCCGGTTCTGATCGGTCTGGCCGATGCCGGCGATGTAATTCTGTTCGTACGAGGCGTAGCCGTTGGGTCCGGGAAAAAAGACGCCGATTCCGCCGACCAGTTCGGGTTGCCCGTTGACGAACTTGTACAACGGCACTCCGCCCGGCAGCGTGGCGATGCCACGCGACTGGGCCGTCGGGTCCAATCCCGAGACCACGCCGTACGATTCGGGCGTGGGGATTTGTTGTCCCGCCGGCACGAAGGCGGGATTGATGTTGAAGCGTGGCGAGAGGCTGTCGCGGTTGCTTTGTTCAATGTTGAACAGGTCGACGGGCGGCGTGTTGTTGATGTCCGGCGGGAAGTGGCCGCCCAGGCCCACGGGCGCCACGAACCCCGGACCGTACGTGGCCGAGTTGGCGGCGACGTCCGGATTCGAATCGACGACTTGTTTGATGATCGTCGACTGGCTGAGGTCGCGGATCGTACGCGAGGTCAGCGCGCCCTGGTTGCTGGAGAAGAACGCGCCGGTGCGCGCCAGCGAGACGGCGCCGTCGATGGCGAACACCAGGTCGTTGGCGCGGCCGGCGTAGGCGGCGTTGACGTTGGCCTCGGTTCGCACGCCCAGAATGTTCCCGTTGCGATCGACCACGGCGATGATCGCGTCCTGCGTGGCCGAGGCCGCGGCGGCGCGTTCCAGCAGGTGCCGCACGTCGGCCGACGACAGCCCGCCCACCTCGGGATAGTAGTTGTAGTCTTCCGGCCCGAGCCGCGCCAACAACAGCGCTTCTTGCAACTGGGGCACCGTGCCGCCGCCGGCGAGGGAGCTTTCCCAGTAGGCCAGGCCCCCGGCGTCGACCGCGCGGCCGAGGTAGTCGTGGTAGAAGCCGTCGATGACCGTCGCGCGGTGTTCGGGACTGTTCAAGATGTCGGTGGCCACGCCGGAGGGGGTTTCGCCGCCACCGAGCCGGCCGTCCCAGAAGGCGATGTCGGCCGCCGAAGCCGGACGTCCCAGGACATCGAGATAAACCCCCGCGACGAAGCCGCTGGGCGTGCCGCCGTGCAGGGCGAAGTACTCGGCCGAGCCGAGCAGACTGGCGGCGAGGTTCGTTTCGGGCAGCCCGCCGTCGAGCGCCGACTGCCAGAACGCCGCTCCCCCCGCGTCGGGCGGGCGGTGCAGGTACGTCGAGTAGTCGGCGGCGATCTGGTCCGCGTGGTACTCGGGCGAGGTCAGGATCTGATCGATCACCGTGCTGAATGGCACGCCGTTGTCGACTTCGTTGAGAAAAAAGCTGACGTCGCCCGACCGGCCAAGCACCTTCGTAAACAAGTCGTCGACGAATTGCATCTCCGTGCTGCCCGGCGTCTGGGCGCCGCCGGCGATGAGCAGCCGGCGCTCTTCGAGCGGCTCGATGCGCCTCGCGTTCCTGCGCCGGCTACCCGCGCCGCGCCGTGGGACCGAACGGCCGAGCCGGCTGAGTTTCGCCAACCAGGATGTCAGTGGATTTGTCATGTCAGTTACTCATACTAAGCCGCGCCGACAAGCGCGGCAAACTCGTGAACGACACGCTTTTAGTTTGGGCCGCATGCTGTCTGCAGGGAACGCCACGGAGGGCGTTCCCTACAGAACCCGTTCCTTGCCGCACTACGCCCCAGTCGTTTTTTTCATCGGTGTTTTCCCCCTTGGGACGCTCCTTTCGGTCCCTGACCACGGAAACTCAACTCCGGCGTCCGCCCCGGCTCGGGCAGTGGCAACGTCGGCGCCCGCCGGGGTCCGCGGTACTGATAACCCTGCCAGTCAGGGTCGTCGCTGACCTGCCAGACCTGCTCGTCGCGCAGGTAAAATCGGCGCTGTTCCTCGAAATTCAAGGGTCGTGCGCCCAGCCGGCCGAAGACGCCGATCTGGTTGCCCGACTCGTCGGCCGCCCGGTCGCGATCGAGCCCTTCCGATACGCACAGCGCCTCGGCCTCGTGGCGAAGGCCGCGCGAAGCGATCCATCGCGGCCTCGGCCGTGGACTGAACCCCTGGCTGGTGATCATGTCGGCTGATGTCAACTGCACGACCAACAGCCCTTTCTTGCCGTCGGCCAGGTAGGCGAACTCGCTGGCGTAGGTGATGCCCAGTTTGACGTCGTTGAGGTCATGGATTCGGCCGCCGGCGTTGAACACCTGATCGACGCAAAGCTGTTCGGGGTTTTTCACGTCGAGGATCACCAGCCCCTCGCGCCCCGCCGCCACGTAGGCGTAGGTCCGCGCGACGTAGATGTTCCGCGCGTCGGCCAACGGCAAGCCGGCGACCGGCACGGGCCGATCGAGGTGCGTGATGTCGAGCACCTTGACTCCCTCGGCGTCGCAGACGAAGGCGTATCGGAACTGGGCCTGCACCGCCCGTGGGCGCTTGAGTACATCGTTGCCAACGATGTGGGCCACATAGAGATGTTTGGGGTCGTCGAGCGACACGACGACCAGGCCGGCGTCGCAGCAGACGTAGGCGTAGTTTCCGACAATGGCCAGGCTCGTCGCTCCGTGCAGCAGGCCGCCGGGATTGAAGGTCACGTCGCGGCGTAGATAGTTGTTCGTCGGGTCGCCGTCGAGCAGCGTGGCCGCCCCGACCAGGATCAGCCCCTCTTCTCGGTCGGCCACGTAGATGTAGCCGTAGAGCGGATGGATCGGCTGCTCGCCGTTGAGCGCGTGCTGGATGCGCGTCGGATCGGGGACCGGGGTCGAGGGGGCGGCGACGGCGGTGGCATGCCGCGTCGAGACGTAGAACCGCTGGCCGAGCGGCGAGACCGGCGCCGAGATGATCCGCTCGGAGAAACCCTTGTGGTCGATGAACGCGATGTCGAACACCCGCAGGCCGCCCGGCCCGCAGGCGGCGTAGAGGTATTCTCCGCGGGCTTGCAGGCCGAGGATTTCGTCGTCGCGGAAAGGATGCGCGATGCTGTCGCCGACGGCCTTGGCCTTGTGCTCATGATGGTGCTCCAGCTCGCCCGCGTGGTCGGCGTGCTTGCGGTGGCGATTGGGAAACGCCAGGCGGTGCAGATCGCTGCCGATCACGGCTTGGGGTTCGTCGCGCTCGGTGACGACGATGGCTTCGAGGCCGTATTCGCCGGCCCCGACCCAGCAATAGCGGCCGATGAAGTTCGTGTAGTTCGTGCCCTGCATCAGGAGCTGGGCCAGGAGGGCGTTGTTGTCGTGGTCTTTCGAGAGGTGGCAGTCGGTGCATTGCTTGGTGCCGTCGCGCCCGCGAACTGTGTGCGGCACGTTGGAACTGAAGGCGACGCCGCTGAGTCCATCGCCTGAGATCGTCTGCTGCTGGACGTAAATCGACTCGCGGTTTTGGTTGTACGAACCGACATGGATCGCGCACGACGAACGGGCCGGCCCGATGCGGTTGCCGGTCACGTTGCCGTCGCGGGCGAGCATGTACACGTCGTCGCGCAAGGTCTGGAAATTGTAAGCCACGTAGTTCTTGCTGACATCGCCCTCGAAGTGGAGACTGGGCAGTTTCAGGTTCGCCTTCTGCGAAAGATGACAGCCGAAGCAGCTCGGGTTCCACGCCGAGTGGCAGGCGATACAGCTCATGGCGCCGTCGGCGTGGGCGCAGCGCTCGCCCTCCGCGGGTACGTCGCCCCACACGATTTCTCCGGATTCATCGAAACGCACCGTCTTGGCCAGGTGCGACATGGGGTTGTAGTGTCGTTGATCGTCGGGATTGATGGTGTCGGCGACCTGGACCACTTCCCAAGACAGCCCTTCCTCGACCATCGAGTTCTGCATCAGGGTGTCGCCGCGGACCTCGAAGCGGTACTTGCCGAAGGGGGTTTTCAGGGTCCGCAGGTTCAACCCCCGCGGCTTGTCCCACTCGGGCGCCGCGGGACCGCTGCTGCGCAGCGTGCTGCGGCGGTTGATCGTGCCGTGGCAATCGACGCAGGCGATTTCGATCGCCGCGCGCACCTCGCCGTAGAGCTTCGTGTCGCCGTGTACGTCCTGGCGGAAATGGCAATCGACGCAGTGCATCCCCTTTTCCAGGTGAATGTCCATGTAGTGTACCGGCACGCCGTCACGCTGCTTTCCGGAGCGCCGTTCCTCGGCGGTGGGACAGACCATGGCCTGTTGCAACAGCTCGTTGGTCACGTCCTCGATCACCTCGCCACGATGGTCGAGGAACCGTCCCTCGCGGTTCTTGCGGAACACGGCGCGGAATATCCAACCGTGGCCGTTGAAGTCGGCGAATTGCGTGGCGTTCGCGCGCGTGTTCAACTCCGAAACCCGCTCGAGGAACCGGCTGTCGGACCAAAGACCACGAACCGACGATTCCTCGGGGTTGGCGATCAGCGCCTCGCCGGCTTCCTCGGCCGAAGGTTCTCGCTCGCGGCGAGGATAGAACAGGCGGCCGTCGGTTTCGTTATCCCACCACATGAAACCGAGGTAGCTGTTCATGACGCTGGTGCCGGGGTGAATGTGGCAAACGATGCACTGGCTCGTCGGGACGCCGACGGTGAACTTGTGATCGATCGGATGCCCCGGCTCGTCCTTGGGAATCATCGGGTCGGACGAGGCACTGAGGCCGAGGTGGCCGTATTTCGCGTACGGGCCTGAGTGGACGGGCGAACGGTCGTTGGCATAGACCACATGGCAGCCGGTGCAGCCGCTCGAGCGGAAATCGCCCGGATGGTCGTTGGTTCCCAGGAAGTTCAAGGTGGGATCGAGCAAGCGTGTCTTGGCCAGGCCGACAAAGACCGGGTCGGCGCGGTTTTCCGTGCCCAGGCCGCGCAGGCTGAGTCGCGAGCGCGGGCGACCGTTTTCTTCGAGCCGTTCGGGAATGCCGGTTTCCGGGCGGAACCGGCCGCCGCGCTCGAACGTCCGCAGCATGTTGCCCGGCTGGGTCATCTCGAACCGCGGCAGCGGATCGAGGAACGGTACGACCCCCTTGTGGACGATTTCGCGTTCGCTGGGCGGAGGCACGGTTTGCAGCCGCTGCGGCGCGCCGCACATGCTGTAGCTTTCGCCGTAGCGGGGAACCTTGTTGGGGACCGAGCCGTTGTTGTAGAGCGCCGATCCCCACAGCATGGCCCCGTGGGTCATCATGCTCTTGCGGACCTGCAGGACTTCCTTGGCGTGGCAGTTGCCGCAACTCAGGTGGGCGATCCGCAGGTCGCCGGGGTTGACGAACCGCACGAATTGCGGCGATTCGTGGTTCAACAGCGTATAGGACCGCACCGGGTTGGCCGAACTGGTCCAGGCATCGGGATACAGCGCGTGTACGTGGGCTTTGCGCTTGTCGATGGTCGCCGGATTGCCGCCGTGGCAATCGACGCAGCCCAGCCGAACCGTCGTCCGGCGGTGCATGTCGGCGACGCCCTGGTGGCACTCGACGCAGCCCATGCTCTTGGCCGCGGCTTCCTGGCGGGTTTGCCGCCGCAGGTCGATCCCCAGCAGTTCGGGTGGGACGGGAAACGCCTCGACGTCGGAGGCGGCGGCGGCGAGGTCACGATCCGCGGTCGTCGTCCGCCGCGACGAGGTTGCGATGAACGACGGTTTTTTCCCAGTCGCGCGCGGTTGTCCGGCGGCGGCGCTGACGGCGACGAAGGCGATTGCCAACAGGACGACTACGTCTCTTTTCATCTCCGGATCTCCCTGAAAACAAGGGCGCAGGATTCTGTAGGAAACGCCCTCCGTGGCGTTCCGTGCAACGGGTGCGACGTCTTCCGGCAGGACGCGGAACGCCACGGAGGGCGTTCCCTACAGAATCGGTGCCTTCTAAAAAAAGTCGTCATTCGTGTTGTTCGGTTTCAGAACGTCAACGACACATCGACGAACCCGGCGAACAGCGCCGAGACGTGGCCGTTGAGCGGAGTGTAAAGATCGTTGAAACCCCGACCGGGCAGCAGGCCCGAGACGCCCGCGATCAGGATCACGTTGTTGTCCAAGAACGGCCGGTACTCGACGCCGGAACTCAGGTCGACGCCGATCTGCTTGTGAATCGAGTTCTGGAACGTGAACTGTTGCAGAACCTGCGTGCGGTCGAACCAGAGGAAGTTGCAGTTGTTGATCAGCTTCAGCTTGGTCGTGACGTCGAAATCGACGCCGAGGTTGAACAGGTATAAGCCGGGGTTGACGAAGTTGGCCTGCCCCTGGAACTTGCTCGAGCGCAGGTCGGGCACCAGGCTCATGCGGTTGGTCAGGTTCACGCCTTGCAGCGGGATCGTCTGCCGCTGCCAATAGCTGAATTGGCCGCCGGCGAACTGCGGGTTGTCGAAGATCGAATCGAAGCCCTGCGCCTTCCCGTCGCGCGGGTTGCCGTCGCCCGAGGCGAAAAAGAACGACGTGCGGAAGCGGGCCCAGTCGGCGTCGTACGACAACTCCGCGGCGGCCATGTAGGCGTCGATCAACTGCGATCTTCCGGCCAGCGGGTTGAGATCGTCGTGACCGGTCACATAGTAGAACTGATGCGTGATATTGAGGCGGTTGACGTGTCCGTCGCCGGCCCAGCCGAGGTAACAGGCCTGAACCTGGTGCGGCGCAAACACGCCGACCGGGTCGGGCCGCGCCAAGAAGCCGTTGTTGTCGTACTTGACGCTCGGACCATCGACGTTGTAGTGCATGCTGAGTTGCGTCGTGTAGCCCGGAAAGATGAAGTCCTGCCGGTAGTAATTGGCGATCGTCGTGTTCTGATGCCGGTCCTGAAACGTGTTGAGGAAGCTGTTGGTGTCCTTCTCGGTCTGATCGACCCAGATCAGGTTGAACTGGTCGCGGTTCGAGAACCGCGTGCCGAACAGGCGCACCATGCGGTTGACGTCGCTGAACACGAAGCCGCGGAAGTCGCTGGTGAACGCTTGCGAGCCGACGCGCGCCGAGGCGAAGTCGTAGTTCGGCCCATAGTCGGCGATCTTGCTCTCGAAGAACCATTCTTGCAACGCGACGAAGCTCCGCGCTCGCGTCGTGCCGTCTTGCACGTTCGGGCCGACGATACCCAGCTCTTGCACCGCCAGGTAGTTGTCGTTGAAGACCGGCGTCAGCCGAATTTGCCAATCGGCCGGTTTGAAGGCCGAGTCGCCGTGCAGCAGGTTCAGCGACACGCTGGTGTTCTGGATCTGCAAAAACTGGTTCGGTTTGCCGAAGAATTCCTCCTGGTGGCTTCGGCGCGTGCTCTCGAAGGCCGTCGTTCCGGTGGGGATCTGCCGTCCTTCGAGGATCGTGTCGCTGTTGGCCGTTAGCGTCATGAAGGTGTGTTGGCCGACGACTGGGTAATCGCCCTTGATCACGCTTTGGTTGTAGGGATCGAACCAGCGGCCCGGTGTGTAGGGAGCGTCCTTGCCGACGGGGTGCCCGCGGCCATCGCGGTCCCAGGCCGGGAAACCCAGCCGCCAGCGGTCTTCGACCGGCACGAAGTGGCTCGTGCCTTGTGTTTCGGTCGGAGTCACGCCCGAACGCCCGGCGTAGCCGATCGTCGGCTCGCGAAACGGCGGAACCCACGGCTCCGGCCGATCGGCGGCCAGGAGGTTGCGCATCTCGAAGGTCTTGGCGTCCGGGTCGCGCAGCGGATCGCTTCCAGCCGACGCATCGGCCTGCGCCGCCAATGGGTTGGCCGTGTGGGGTTGAAGACCGGGCGGCTGGGGTTGAAGAAAGCTCAGTTTCGACAGGACGCTCATCTTGGCGGCCGCCGGCGAGACATCGGCTGCCGCGAGCGGGGCGCCGGCTAGGGGCAACGACACCAGGGCGAAGATCGCATACCTGGCGCGCGCGAAAGCGCCCAAGCGCCGCCGCGGCGGCGCATGACGATTCGGCGGCGCGACCGCGACCTGGCGCGCCTTGGCTCGATCCCCCCTGCAATCGGCCAACAAGGTTCTCCTTTCCGGGTTTACCGTCTGGCGCGGAGAAGCGTGTCATAGCGAATGTATCGACGGCATCGGTTTTGCGAGCCGCCACGTTGTACTTATCGTCATGGTTTGCCCAGTAGGTGACGGTATCCGCGCCGATTCGGCGGTTTGGGGCAAGTTGGGCGTGTCTGACGGAAAGTTAGGAAAACTGGGGGGTAGCATCCGCCTGGGGGGTGGTTCATTGCCGTGGGGGCATGAGGTTCAGAAGCACCGTCGCCGCTTCCGAAGCCAAGGTAGGTTAGGCTTTTACCTCGTTCCCACTCTCTGCGTGGGAAGCTGGGAGCGGAGACATGGCAAACTTGAACGCCTGGCGGCTGGCGGCCGCGTTTTTGATCGTGCTCTCGCTGGTCAATCCCGTCCAGGCGGGGGCGCGGCAGTTCGACCAGCCACGATACGCCAAGCATCCAGCGTCCCACACGCTGGCGCGTGCGGGCCAGCCGCAGCGGGTGAGGCGGCACTCGCGGCCCACCTACACGCGCGAATACGACGCGGGCTGGGTCGGCGGCGGCGCCGGCATCCTTGGCGATTCACCGCGAACGCACGAGGGTGTCTGGGGCCGCGACTACGTCGGGCTGGTTTTTCCGCGCTGTGTCTGGCCGCACTGGCTGCACGGTCGCCGCGAACAAGGCGGCAGCGGCGCCTACAAGTCGGACGGACCGCGCCTGATCAAACGATCGTAGCCTTGCATGATCCATCGTCCGTGCCCGGTGGGTCGGTTACAATGGTCGCTTCCGCCACCACAAAGCGGTTGGTGGCTACGGCGCCTTGGGCGCGTTACAATCGGTGCGGTACGATGCGTCGTGGCACCTAGTCCATTGGGAGAAAAATTCATGCAGCGCCGTGAGATGTTGTTGACCACCGGTCTGGCCGCCGCCGGCCTATCGCAATTCCCCTGGGGTTGGGCCGCCGCGGCCGATCAGCCGAAACGCAAGCTCTTGATGTTCACGCGCAGCCAGGGTTTCGAGCACTCGGCCGCCAAGCGGGAAGGGGACAAGCTCTCGTTCAACGAGGTCTTGGTTACGAAACTCGGTCGCGAACACGGATTCGACGTCACCGCCGGCAAAGACGGGGGCGTGTTCGACAGCGATCTGAGCGGTTTCGACGCTTTCCTGTTCTACACGACCGGCGACCTGACCCAGCCCGGCGGCGACGGCACTCCGCCGATGTCGGCCAAGGGAAAAGAGCGCCTGATCGAGGCCGTGGCGGCCGGCAAGGGCTTTCTGGCCTCGCATTGCGGCGCCGATACGTTCCACACCGCCGGCGATCGTCGCCAGGAGCAGGACCAACGCGACCCGTACATCGCCATGCTCGGCGGCGAGTTCATCAGCCACGGCCCGCAACAAAAGGCGAGGCTGATCGTGACCGATGCTGATTTTCCCGGTTGCTCACGGCTCGGCGGCGATGGAAAGGAGTTGAGCGTCGAGGAGGAATGGTATTCGCTCAAGAACTTCGCCGACGATATGCATGTGATCCTGGTCATGGACACGCAAGGGATGCACGGCAAGGACTACGAGCGCCCACCGTTCCCGGCCACATGGGCCCGCCGGCACGGCAAGGGGCGCGTGTTTTATACCTCGCTGGGGCACCGTGAGGACGTCTGGACCAACCCGGATTTTCAATCGTTGCTGTTGGGCGCGTTGTCGTGGGCCTTCGGCAACGTCGCGGCCGAAACGCCGGCGAACATCAAGGAGGCGACGCCGGGCGCGCATGTGATGCCGCCCGCGTAGGTGGTCCCTGGTATGCTGGACCAACCATTGAAACCGTTCGATTGTGGCCTGCCCTCCATCGGCGGACCCTTCCGGCGAACCAATTCACGCACCACGAGACGACATCCATGGACAAAAAACTCAACGTGGCGATCGTCGGGCTGGGCTTCGGCGCGGAGTTCATCCCCATTTACCAGCGGCACCCCCAGGCCAACGTGGTCGCCATCTGCCAGCGTTCGGCCGACAAGCTCAAGCAGGTCGGCGACGCCTTCGGCATCGAGCGCCGCTATACGCGATTCGACGACGTGCTGGCCGACCGCGAGGTCGACTTCGTCCACATCAACACGCCAATCCCCGACCACGCCCCGCAGGCCATCGCCGCACTGAAGGCCGGCAAGCATGTGATGTGTACCGTGCCGATGGCCACCTCGATTGAGGACTGCCAGCAGATCGTCGAACTGGTCAAGGCGACCGGCCTGAAATACATGATGGCTGAAACGGTGGTTTATGCCCGCGAATTCCTGTTCGTGAAGGAGCTGTACGAGAAGGGCGAGTTGGGCAAGGTCCAGTTCCTGCAAGCCAGTCATCAGCAGGATATGGACGGCTGGCCCAACTACTGGCCCGGCCTGCCGCCGATGCACTACGCCACGCACTGCGTCGGTCCCTGCCTGGCGCTGACCCAGGCCGAGGCGGAGTACGTCTCGTGCTTCGGTTCGGGCACGATCCGCGCGGAGTTGATTCCCAAGTACCACTCGCCCTTCGCCGTCGAGACGACGCACATCAAGTTCCGCGACTCCGATCTCACGGCCCGCATCCACCGTTCGCTGTTCGACACGGCCCGGCAGTACCGCGAGAGCTTCGACGTCTACGGCACCAAGAAGTCGTTCGAGTGGCCGTTGGTCGAGGGGGAAGAGCCGGTGATCCATACGGCCAAGAAGCCGGAGCCGGAGATCCCCGAGCGGGTCAAGGTGCCTGACTACGCCCAGCGGTTGCCCGAGCCGATCCGGCGGTTCACAACCGGCGGCGTGTACGACGCCGGCGAGCACGCGCACTTGTCATTCGTGCAAGGGGGCGGGCACGGCGGATCGCACCCGCACCTGGCCCACGAGTTCGTCTCGGCGCTCCTCGCCGGGCGCGATCCGTACCCCAACGCCGTGCAATCGGCCAACTGGACGTGCGTCGGGATCTGCGCGCACCAGTCAGCCTTGAAGGGGGGCGAGATCGTCCGGCTGCCGCCCTTTACGCTGTTGTGATTCAGCGGCGCGCAGTAAGCATTGGAACACATTCTTCTCGAAGTTCACCGAGAACGAACGGTGATGGTCGCCGTGTTCGCCATGGATAGGGCAGTGACCGCGCCGTTGGGATCCACCCCGGAGATCGGCCAGGCAGCCCAGGTGGGAGAGAACCTGTTCCATCGTGACCTGCTGCCGCAAGGCTTTGAAATCGACCGGATGTGGAAGACCTGTCCCCTGCAACCTGTAACCTATAACCTCTCCTACGCCCGCCGAAACACGAACAGGTGGTTCAACCCAAGCTGAAAGCGGCGATGCGCGACCAATTGAAAGGCGGGCGCCGCGAAATGCGCGCGCACCTGCCGCACGTCGAAGCCATAGTGTTCTTCCAGACTCATGCCGTCGATGACACGCAGGAACTTGAGCACGGCCAGAACCCAATCGACCCAGGGGGAGGGGACGGTGATCAACGCCAGCCCACCCGGCCGCAGAAACCGGCCACAGGCGTCGGCTAGTGAGCCCTGCGCCTCGGCTGGGATGTGTTCCAGCACGGCCAACATGGTGATGGCATCGAAGGCGCGCCCGTCGGGCAGGTCGTCGGGGAAGGTTCCCTTGATCAACGTGCCGCCGTCGCTGTGCCGCGTGCGTTCGATCGCCGGATCGACGCCCACGTACTCGCCCAAGGCGGGCGCCTGGCGGAGCAAGGCCCCGTCGGCGCAACCGATGTCGAGCACTCGGGCGCCCGAGTTCAGGAAGGGGAGGATTTTGGCGATACGCCACGATTGCAACAGTCGATCGAGCGGTTTCATGGGTGCGTTTCGTTGTCAAAAAAGACGTTACAGGTTTGTATTACAGAGCAATCGTAGCTTGGATCTGGTACGAAGTCTTCACTCTCCCGATCCCTGGTAAAATGGGGGACAAACAGGGGGCTAACGCCCGCCGCTCGCCTTGTTGTCCTCCGGCCCGTATCTTGGTCACGCCCTATTCCGGGACGTGGCCGCGGAGCGGCCGAAGCCGTCGATACAACCGGCCCGGTCGCTACGACACGTCGGACTTGGCGGATCAAATCCGCTCGCGACTCACGACTCAGCACTCACCGCTCAGCTTTCCGACCTACGCTTTCTAGTAGGCACCGCACTCGCCACAGACGGCGCGGACGTGCCGGCCGAGGAGTTTGACGAGATGTTCCCTGTGATTTTCCTTGACCACATGGCCGGCGCGGCCGAAGTCATCCTGGCCTTGTTCGCCATTTTGGCGGCCGGTTTGAACTTCGTGTTCTCGGCGCGGGCTTGACTCGCCCCTACGACAGACTTTTGGACTTTTTTGGGAGACAAGCGTGTTCGATTCATCGCTCTTGACGACGATCCACCAGAATTGGGCCGCTTGGCTCGTCACCGTCACGCTCGTCGTGGCGGCGGTCATTGACGGCTGGAAGCTGAAGGTTCCCAATTGGATCACGTTTCCGATGATCCTGGCCGGCTGGATCTACAGCGGCACCTTTTTCGGCTGGGAAGGCCTGGCTTGGAGCCTGGCCGGCACGATCGTGGGCCTTGGGCTGCTGTTGCCCGCCTACGCCATTGGCGGGATGGGCGCGGGCGACGTCAAGCTGCTGGCGGGCGTCGGCGCGTGGGTTTGGGCATCCGTCACATTTTACGCATTTTGCCTGTCCGCGATCATCGGGGGTGTGATCGCCCTGGGAATGGTGCTGTACCGCAAAGCCTGGCACAAGCACCGCGACCAGTTCGGCCTGATCCTCAACGAAGTGCTCACGATCCGCGACCCGAACCAGCTTTCGGCCATCGCGGCCCAGCGCAAAAGCTCCATGCTGCTCTTGCCTTATGGCATTCCGATCGCGTTGGGAACGATCCTTTATTTCGCATTGGCGGGCATGTTACCCTAACCAGCCCAACGAGCGATTGAGAATAACGAACCGAAAGTCTATTGAAACTGGAGAAGATCTGCCGGTTGTGCCGAAGAAACCGACGAGAGGCGTCGTGACGGTTATTGCCAAGCGGCGGTCGTTATCGTGGGCGCGCGAATCAATCAAGTCAATTGGCTAAGCACGCCAATGTTGATACTTGGAACGACAATACCGGCCGTTTCCGTGGTAGCGGCTGAACCGTGCGACGAACACGTCGCATCGCGTCGAGAAACCGGATCGTGCGGAGGTTTCGTCGGCGCGCTGCTTGAGGGGGGAAGATGCGTCCTAAATCGATCGTGTTGTTGATACTGGCGCTGGGTTGCGGCCTGGTGGCGTCCATCGGCATCAACCAGGTGATGGCCAATCGGCGCGCCACGGTCGAGGTCGTGGGCACGGAGACCACACCCATTTACGTGGCCCTGGCCGACATCGCCATGGGTGATCCCTTGACGTTGCAATCGCTCAAACTGGAAGAGTGGCCCAAGGACAAGGTGCAACCCGGCGCGCTGGGCAACCTCGAAGACGTCGAGGGGCGCCGCTGCCGCGTCAAGATTTTCGCCGGCGAACCGATCCTGGAACCCAAGCTGTTGGCCAAGGGCGAAACACAAACCAACGCCACCGATCTGATTCCCAAGGGTTTTCGCGTCGTGGCGGTGAACGTCAACGCCGTGAGCAGCGCCAGCGGCCTGATCCAGCCCGGCGACCGCGTCGACCTGCTGGTGCATGTCAAGGCGGACCCCAACCGGGGCATTCCATCGGATCTCACGCGCACCTTCCTGCAAAACGTCAAGGTGTTCGCAATCGACGACAAATTCACGCGCCCGGAGGAGGGGGAGACGTCGATCACGGTCAAGACGATTCTGTTGTTGATCACGCCTGAACAGTGCGAACTGGTCATGCTCGCCACGAAATTGGGCGAAATCCAACTCGTGATGCGCAGCTCCAATGACGACCTCAACGTGGACACCGCCGGCGTCGGCGCCAAGGAACTGTTGTCCGGCAAAAGTCCCGGGGACGAGGCGGAGTCGCCGCCGGCGAACCCGGCGCAATTGCTGGACCAGTTCAACCAAGCCAAGACGGAACCCCTGGCGCCGATCGCCGCGGAGTTGCCGCCCCAAAAGGCGTTCATGATGAGAGTGCTGCGGGGCGTGCGCGCCGAAGAAGTGTTTTTTACCGACGAAGGGCGATTGCCGCAAGCACAGGGTACTGACGTGCCGGCCAACATCGGGCCCACGCCGGCCGCGGGCCGCGACGTGACGACCACAGACGACGCCGGCCCGGACGACGGCGGCGCGGACGACGCCACGTCGGACGACGCCGGCGATGACGCGCCGGCCGCCGAAGACCCAACGGAGGCGGAGGCGGGCTCCAAGGAATGAAACCGCGACCCAACAGAAGTTGAAGAACGGCACAGTAGTAGGCACACTCCGTGTGCCGTAACCTGGGGCGAGTGGACGTCGGCATGCGGAAAGCGACGGCACACGGAGTGTGTCTGCTACTTTGGGCTACGGAACAATCCTGGCCTTGAAGCGGGCGGTACGGAAAGCCGCATAGCGATCGATCGAACGGATGTGCGTAAGGAACGTCACGGATGCTTACTATGATCGCAGGACGAGTTCTCGCCCCACGTTCCCGAATTCTTGCGAATTCGGCTACCCCACGTTCCCGAATTCTCGCGAATTCGGCTACCCTGCGGTTGGCGAGTTGCCTGCTGCTGCTCCTCATGCCCGCCACGCTCGCGGCGCAGAGCGACAAGCCGCGGAGTACACCCTCGAGCGACAAGCCGCGGAGTGCGGCGCCGAGCGGCAATTCGCGGAATATCGTCCACAAACTGGATGGTCCCAGCGAACGGATGGAAATGATCGTCAACACCAGCCGCATCCTGACGCTCGACCGTGACATCCCCACCGCCCAGGTGAACAACCCCGACATCCTGGAACTGACGCCGCTGGACCGCGCTAAAATTCAGATCGTCGCCAAGAAACCGGGCGTCACGCAGGTCAACCTGTGGGACGACAAGGACGAAATCCACACGGTCGACGTGATCGTGTTCGCCGATTCGCAGGAACTGCAGATGCTGCTGCAATCGCAATTCCCGCGGGCCGCGCTCAAGGTCGTTCCACTGGCCAACAGCGTGATCGTCGAGGGCTACGTCGACGATCCCGACCTGGTCACGCGAATCATCGAAATGGCCCAGGATTATCATCCCAAAGTGATCAACAACATTCGCGTGGGCGGAGTGCAGCAAGTGATGCTGGAGATCAAAATCATGGAGGTCTCGCGGACCAAGCTCCGCAACGCCGGTTTCGACTGGGGCAACCTCGGCACCCACGGCGACTACCTCGCCCAGGGCGTCGGCGGCCTGATTGGGAGCGCGGCCGCCTCTCCCAACAGTCTCACGGGCGTCACCGCTCCGCTGGGCATTTCCAGTGGTTTGCTCCCGGTTGGCGGCACGAACGGGAACTTTACGTTCGGCGTCATCAACAACGCGCAGCAAGGGTTCTTTGGCATACTCCAGTTGTTGCAGCAGCAGAATATCGCCAAGGTTTTGGCCGAACCGAAGCTGACCACGGTCAGCGGGCGGCCCGCCTCGTTCAACATGGGCGGCGAGTTTCCGATCCTGGTGCCGCAAAGCCTGGGCACGATCTCGGTCCAGTACCGCAAGTACGGCACGCAGGTCGACTTCGTGCCGATCGTGCTGGGCAACGGCGTGATCCGGCTCGAAGTGCGTCCGCGGATCAGTCAAATCGACCCCACCCTCGCCATCACCATCAACGGCAGCACCGTACCGGCCCTCAAAACCCGCGAGGTCGATACCGGCGCCGAGTTGCGGGCCGGGGAAACATTGGCCATCGCGGGATTGGTCCAAGTCATCTCCTCGACCCAGCGCCGCGGCGTCCTGTGGCTCGGCGAACTCCCCTGGATCGGCGTGCCGTTCCGCAACATGCAATCCAACGTGCAGGAGATTGAACTGTTGATCCTTGTCACGCCGCATTTGGTCGAGGCCATGGCGCCCGGCGAGGTGCCGCCGATGGGGCCGGGCTTGGCGACGGCCATGCCCAGCGACAGCGAGCTGGTCGGCAAGGGCTACATCGAAGTGCCGAACTGCGATCCCGTCGGCATCATGGGCCCCTATCCGCAAGGCACTCCCGGCCAGCCCGGCGCGACGGGCGTTGATCGCCCTTGGAAAGACCAACTCCCAGCGGGGGCCGTTGAAATCGTCCCCGCTCCCGAGGGCGACGCGAAGACCGAACAACCGGCGCCGAGCGCCGGCGCGCGCCGCGCGCGCAAACCGGTGGCCGCCGCGGAGACCGCGCGGCTGCCGGACCCCGGCCATTCATCGCGCCGTCGCGCGGCGAAGCCGGCCGATCGTTTGGAGGGACCGGCTCTTTCTGGGAAACCAATGCCGGCGCCGGTGCGTAGCGGAATTCGTAAGAATTCCGAGGGCGGCGGATCGGCCCTTTCTAGGAAACCGATGCCGGCGCCGGCCAAGCCAACGGGATTGGGCCCCTCCAGCCGGAGGAACCCGTTCAACTCCAACAACCAGCGCGGCCGGATCGACACGGCAGCGCGGAAATCGTTGCCGGGTTTCATCGGTCCGACGGGAAATGACCTACGCTAGAGTAGTACGCGGAGGGAACGCCCTGCGTGGCGACTCTGTAGGGAACGCCCTCCCTGGCGTTCCGTGCAGCGGGCGCGCCGTCGTCCGGCGGCACGCGGAACGCCACGGAGGGCGTTCCCTACAGAACCCACGGTGACGATTCAATCTGTTCTTTTTTTGCGAACTTAGCTTAGGCGATTGAAGACATGAGTAACGTGCTCCGGCTGGCCATCGTCGACCCGAGCGACTCCTCGCGCGACAGTCTGAAGACGATGCTGCTGGGAATGGACCGGGTTTGGCTCGAAGCCGAGTGCTCGCGTTACGAGTTCTTCGCCGACGTCGTCGCCCAGACGCATCCCGACGTGGGCATCGTCGCCGTGGACCACGACATCGACAAGTCGCTCGAACTGGTCGCCAAGATTGGCGAGACCTCGCCCGAGTGCAGCATCCTGGTGGTCAGCTCCTCGACCGACGGCACGCTGATCTTGCGGGCGATGCGAGCCGGGGCCAAGGAATTCCTCAACCATCCGTTGCGGGTCCAGGATCTGCTCGACGCGCTGGACCGCATCGGCGAGCGCCGCTACGGCCGCGGCGAAACCAAGTCGCGCGGCAGTTCCGTGATCGCCGTGGCGGGCGCCACCGGCGGCGTGGGCACCACCAGCCTGGCGGTGAACCTGGGTTGCGCCCTGGCGCAAGACCCGAAGAACACGGTGGCGCTGGTCGACCTCGATCTTTGCCTGGGCGACGCCGACGTGTTCCTCGACACGATTCCCGACTACACGTTGGTCGACGTGGCGCAGAACGTCACCCGTCTCGATTTCACGCTTCTGAAACGTTCTCTCACCAAGCACTCCTCGGGCTTGTTCCTTTTGCCTCGTCCCATCCAGATGGAAGACATGGGCCTGGTCACGCCGGATGACCTGCAACGCGTGATCGGACTGTTGAAAGCCACGTTCACGCACCTGGTGCTCGACCTTTCCAAGAGTTACAGCGCGCTCGACCTGGTGGCCTTGCAAGCATCGGACCACATTCTGCTGGTCACGCAGCTCGATCTGCCCTGCTTGCGCAACGTCGTGCGGCTGATGATGTCGTTCGGCAACATGAAGGGCATCGCCGACAAGGTCAAGATCGTGGTCAATCGCGTGGGACTCGACGCGGGCAACATCAGCCTGAAAAAGGCCCAGGACACGATCGGCCGCGAGATCTTCTGGCAATTGCCCAACGACTATCGAACGATGGTCGAGGTTCGCAACAACGGCGTGCCGCTGGTCGAGCAGGCGCCCAAGGCCGCCGTCACGCAGGCGATCGTCAACCTGGGCGAGGCGCTTTCGGGCGCGCCCAAGGCGGCCGTGGACGAAAACGACGGCGGCAAGACGGGCAAGAAAAGCCTCTTGAGCTTCTGGCCCGTCAAGGCGAAGCCCGCGAAGTGAGATTAGAGATTAGAGGTTATACTCCACGCGGCCGGGAATGAGACATTCACGGTGGCTGGGGCAGAGCGTAAGCGATGCCCCGGTCGCTATCTAGCCGGGGCATCGCTTACGCTCTGCCACCAGCCACCACTTTCTCGTGGCAAAATGTCTCATTGATGGCCGCGTGAAGTATAGTGGTTAGTGGTTAGGATTCAGGATCTAACCTCTAACCGCTAACCCTCCTTTCTCCTTTCTCCTTTCTCCTTTCTCCTTTCTCCCTCCTTTCCCCTTCCCGCAAGCTATGCTTTCTCAGTCCACAACCCCCTAGGTCGACGAGTAACCATGGCCAAAGCCCTACCCACCACGCTCCGCGGCGGCGAGAAGTCGTCGGAAACCGAGTTCGAGGAACTCAAACGCCGGATCCACGGCAAATTGGTCGATAAGCTCGACCTGACGAAGATCGGCGATCTCGATGGCGACGTTCTCAAGTGCGAAATTCGGCTGGTCGTGGAACACCTCTGCGAGGCCGAAGACACCCTGCTCAACCGCAACGAGCGCGAGCGGCTGGTCGACGAGGTTCTCGATGAAACCTTCGGCCTGGGCCCGCTCGAGGTGCTGCTCAAGGACTCATCGATCAGCGACATCCTGATCAACGGCCCCAAGAACATCTACGTCGAGCGCCGCGGCAAAATGGAAAAGACCGCGGTCCAGTTCCGCGACAACGGCCACCTGATGCAGATCATCGACCGCATCGTGTCGCGCGTCGGCCGGCGCGTCGACGAGGTTTGCCCGATGGTCGATGCCCGCTTGCCCGACGGTTCGCGCGTCAACGCCATCATTCCCCCCTTGGCGCTCGACGGGGCCGCGGTCTCGATTCGCCGCTTCGGCTCGAACCCGCTCAAACTTGAGGATCTGCTCAATTACAAGGCATTCACCCCCGAGATGGTGATGCTGCTCGAAGGGGCGATCAAGGCGCGCTTGAACGTCATCATCTCCGGCGGCACCGGCTCCGGCAAGACGACGTTGCTGAACACGTTGTCGAGCTTCATCGCGAACAGCGATCGCGTCGTGACGATCGAGGACGCGGCCGAACTGCAGCTCCAGCAGGACCATGTGGTGCGATTGGAAACCCGCCCTCCCAACATCGAGGGCAAGGGGGCCATCACCGCCACCGACCTGGTGAAGAACGCCTTGCGCATGCGGCCTGAGCGGATCATCATCGGCGAGTGCCGCGGCGCCGAGACGCTCGACATGCTGCAGGCCATGAACACGGGGCACGACGGCTCGTTGACCACCCTGCACGCCAACACGCCCCGCGACGCGCTGGCTCGCATTGAAACCATGATCGCGATGGCCGGTTTCGACCTGCCTCTGAAAGCCATGCGGCAGCAGATTGCCAGCGGCGTCGACCTGATCATCCAGGCCACGCGCCTGCAAGGCGGCCCGCGCAAAATCACGCACATCACCGAGATCATCGGCATGGAGCAGGACACGATCGTGATGCAGGACATTTACCATTACACGCAAGACGGCATCGACGAACGGGGCCGCGCCTACGGCAAATTCGAGTCGACCGGCATTCGGCCAACCTTCATGGACCGCCTGGAGTCGGCCGGCGTGCGGCTGCCGGCCAGCGCGTTCCGGCAACGAGTCATGTTGGTGGACTGATCATGGACCCCGCACTACTGATCTCGATCGCCGCGTTCGTCGGCGTGGCGGCCTTGGTGGGCGGCCTGACCGCGGCGTTCAAGGGCGACCGCGACAACAAGATCGAGGACCGTCTCGACGCGCTCACGGGCGCCGGCGGCAAGGGCGGCAAGGGCGCGCTCGTTCAACAGAGCGCGCTTTACACGCCGTTGGACGCCGTGCCGGGCGTATTCGAGGCGATCGTGCAGCGGTTTGGGCGGCTGAAACTGCTCTTCGCGCAGGCCGACACGTCGCTCACGCCGGCGAAGTTCCTGGCCATTTCGGCGGGCTTGCTCGTGGCCGGCACCGTGGTGGGAGCCTTCGCCGGATTCAAAGTCGCCTTGGCGCCTTTGATGGGTCTCTCGATGGCCTTCTTGCCTCTGTTGTGGCTGATATGGCGAAAGAAGCGGCGGCTGAAAGCGTTTGCCGCCCAGTTGCCCGACGCGTTGGAGTTGATTTCCCGCGCCCTGCGCGCCGGGCACAGCCTGGCGGCCGGCATGAACCTGGTGCAGTCCGAAATGGCATCTCCGATCTCGGTCGAGTTCGGCCGCGTCTTCGAGGAACAGAACCTCGGCATTCCCATGGAGGACGCGCTGATATCCCTGGCCGACCGTGTTCCGAACCTCGACCTGCGGTTCTTCTCGACCGCGGTCATCTTGCAACGGCAGACCGGCGGCGATCTGGCCGAAATCCTCGATAAGATCGCGCACCTGGTCCGCGAAAGGTTCAAAGTCTGGGGGCAAGTGCAGGCCCTGACGGGCGAGGGCCGCTTGTCCGGCATCGTGCTCCTGGCCCTGCCTCCCGTGCTGTTCCTGGCCGTTTACCGCCTGAATCCCGATTACATCATGTTGCTGTTCACCGATCCGATGGGCAAGCAGATGCTGGCCGGCGCCGTCGTCATGCAGGTTCTGGGAGCGCTGGCGATCCGCAAAATCATCAACATCAAGGTCTGACGCCGTGATTCTCGCCTCCCAAGTGATCCACTTCGAACAACTCGTCCCCTTCGCCGTCTTCGGCTTGTTCGCCGCGCTGGCCTGGTGGGCGCTCGACCGCATGGCCGCCGGCAAATCGCGCGCGGTCGAGCGTCTCGACGAGATCAAGCACCCCGGCTTACGCCGCCGCAAGCTGGAGGAATCGACCACGTTGGCCAAGAAGTCCGACACCATGGGCCGCATGTTGGCCAAGGCCTCGCCGTTGGCCGGGCCGCTGAAGCCCAAGACCGAGCTTGAGGCCGGTAAGCTCAAGACGCGGCTCGTGACCGCCGGCTTCCGCGGAGAAAACGCGGTCTCCGTCTTCCTCGGGCTCAAGTTCATGGGCTTGCTCATGGGCTTGTTCACCGGCGGCGTCACGATCGCCGCTCTCTCGCAATTCAACCAGTCCTCGCTGATCAAGGGCGTCGCCTTTGCCGGCGTGCTGTTCTACATGCCCGACATCGTGCTCTGGTTCATCGCCCGCAAGCGCAAGGAGAACATCTTCCTTGGGCTGCCCGACGCCCTCGACTTGCTGGTGGTGTGCGTCGAGGCCGGCCTGGGCCTGGACCAGGCGATGCGCAAAGTGTCGGAGGAAATGAAAAGAACCTACCGGATCATCGCCGAGGAGTTCGCGCTGTCGAACTTTCAACTGCAAGTCGGCCGCGCGCGGGCCGAGGTCTTGCACGAGTTGGGTACGCGCAGCGGCGTCGACGACCTGCGCAGCCTGGCGGCAATCCTGGTGCAGGCCGACAAATTCGGGTCGAGCATTGCCCAGGCGCTGCGCGTGCAAAGCGACTCGATGCGTACCCGCCGCCGCCAGTTGGCTGAGGAAAAGGCCGCCAAGACGGCCGTCAAGCTGATCTTCCCGCTGGTGATCTTCATCTTCCCAGGCATTTTCGTGGTGCTGGTCGGACCCGCCGCGATCACGATGGTCCGCGACATGTTCCCGATGATGGGGGGGTGATTCAAACGGCGCACAGCGTTCGCGTTGCGAAGCAACGCGAAGGCCGTCACACTAACCCGCAGCGCAAGCTCGACGGGTCCGCGGAGCGGCCCACGAACGGGTAGGGATCATTTTCCCGAAAAAAGTACGCTCGTTGCGCAGCAACGAACGTGCAAAAAACAAAACGGCAGCGAAGCGAAAAAAAACGACTTCCGAATACCCCATGACGTCTGAGCGAGCCGCATAAGCGGCATCCAATTGCCGCGCCACCCTTCGCCTTACCCCACGCTCATTTGGATCTCTTTGGGAGGGGTTTCGGAATCGTTTTTTTTTCGCGTAGCGTCGGTGCGCTGTGGAGACGGACGCGCCCCTATCGCCAATGCCGGCCGCCGCTAGGACGGCGGGGATTTGTCGCTTTGGTGCCAACGGACCAGTACGTCGGCGGCACCGTGCGCTCCTTAGCAAAGCTTGACGAGGAGAGCGAGCCGAGGCGCGTCTCAAACAAGGTGAGGCCGCGGAGCGGCCGACGATGTGTTCGGGGTACCCGCGCAGTGGGTCGGCGGAACGTGGGAACAAGGAATCGGGCGGTACTGCCGGGCTAGTTACTTGTGCCGCAGGCTCATGATGCCCAGGAAGAAACTGGCGAAGACGGTTTGAATTCCCAGCGTGAGGAGCACGACGGCGGGGATGACGCTCCGCATGCTGACGCTCGGGTCGAGGCTCCCCAGCCCGGCATCGTGCCAACTCCACGCGGCCCTGCCGAGTAATCCGAACCCCAGCAGGGTCAGGCCCAGCCCCGCCGCGACGCCGAACTCCAGGTTCACGAATCGTGGCAGGTTGGCCAGCAGCCGCTTCGGCGGGTGAAAACCCTCGACGATCGCGTACTTCTTGGTGAACAGACCAAAAACCAGCAGTTGGTGGCCGAGCAGGCAGAGGAAGCCGGCCACCAACAGCGTGTGGACGCCGAAACCGACTCCCGCGATCTCCAATGGTCCGCCGACAAGAGCCAGTGACACGATCAGACCGATGAGGAAACAGACGAAACCGGGCAGCAAGAACATCCAGCGCGGGCTGAACAAGAGCATGAAGCGCAGGTGACGCCAGCCGTCGCGCCAACTACGCAGGTGGGGCGGCCGGGAGCGGCCATCCTTATGAAGCCTGGTCGGAACCTCGGCGATCCGCAACCCCTTCAGTGTCGACTTGATCACCATCTCGCTGGCGAACTCCATGCCGGTGGTCTGCAACTGCATTCGTTCGTAGGCCTCCTTGCTGAAGCCACGCAAACCGCAATGGAAATCACCGGCCGGGCAACGAAAGAACAGCCGGCCGATGCCGGTCAGCACCGGGTTGCCGATCCAGCGGTGTTTCCACGGCATGGCCCCCGGCATGATCCCACCCTGGAAACGGTTGCCCATCACGAGGTCGTAGCCGTTTCGCAATTTTTCGATAAAGCTGTAAATTGAGGAAAAATCGTAGCTGTCGTCGGAATCGCCCATGACCACATACCTGCCACGCGCGGCTTCGATGCCTCCCCGCAACGCGCTGCCGTAGCCTTTCCGCGAGACGGCCACGACGCGGGCGCCCAGCCGCTCGGCGATGGCCTGCGAGCCGTCGCTGCTGCCGTTGTCGGCGATGACGATTTCGGCGCGCAAGCGGTGCGTGCGGATGGCCTGTTGCGCTTTGGCGATGCACCGCGGCAGCGTTTCCGCCTCGTTCAAGCAGGGCATCACGATCGTAACTTCGATTCCCGCGGGCTGCCGCGGTCGCTCGGCAAGGGGCGGCGACAGGAGTTCGACGGACATGAGCGTGGCTCCGTGAAGAACAATGAGGGGGCTATATGAAAAGAGTAGGTCATGGGAGGAAAAGAGGAGAAAGGAGAAAGGAGAAAGTGCTTGCTGCGCGATACTGGTGGTGACGCCCGACTTTCTCCTTTCTCCTTTCTCCTCTTTTCGCCGACCTATACTTGCAAAAGGGCCTGGAACGGCTGGGTGCTCGATGCGTTGGGTCGAAGCCATACTGGATGAGTTGTCTGAAGCGACGTCATGGTCGTATCGCCTGGGCGCGCCGCCGGCGACCGAGCCGGCCGCGACGGCGGCGCTGGCGTTGGCGGGGCATGGCCGCCGCGAAGCCGCCGAGCGCGCCTGCCGGTGGCTGGTTTCGCTGCAATCCGACGACGGCACGCTCGGCATCTCCGCCACGGAGCCGGCGCCGCATTGGCCGACCGGCATGGCCATGCTCGCCTGGCGGGCAATCGGCGGCACGGCCGACTACGAAACTCCAATGACCAAGGGCCTGGCTTGGATGCTGGCCACGCGGGGCGAGACCTTGCCGCGTTCGGATGACATCGGGCACGACACGACGGCGATCGGCTGGCCCTGGGTCGAAGGCACCCACGCCTGGGTCGAACCGACGGCGTTCAACCTGCTGGCGCTGAAGGCGGTCGGCCACGCCGGGCATCCGCGCGCTCGCTGGGCGGCCGGCCTGCTGGTGGACCGCTTGCTCCCCAGCGGCGGATGCAACTACGGCAACACCGTCATCCTCGGGCAGACGCTGCGAGCCCATGTCGAGCCGACGGGCCTCGCGCTGGCGGCCCTGGCGGGCGAAGCCGATCCCACAGGCCGAATCATGCGCTCGATGGACTACCTGAGTCAAACGCTCGACCGCTCGACGACGGCCGCGTCGTTGGCGTATGGCCTGATGGGCCTGGCGGCGCATGGCCGCGTGCCGATCGCCGCGAGCGAGTGGCTGGCCTCGGCGGCCGAACGCACGCGCCGCCGCGGCGCCTCGCCACACCGGCTGGCCTTGCTGGCCCTTGCCGCGTTGGGAACCGCTTGTCCACTCTTTCACGGAACCGACGGCTGATGAACAAACCCTTGACGCCACCGGTGCCGACGCCGGCTCAGCCGTGCCCGGAAACGGCCGGCCACGACGCTCAGCGGCCAGGCCTTTCGCTCAACCGCCGCGCCCTTTTGGTGGGTGGCGGCCTGGTCGCGGCCGGGTGGCTCGCTCGCCCGCTGGCCCGGTCGCTGTTTCGCGCCAGCGCGCCGGTGTTCATTGCCCGGCATCAACGCTACGACGGCGACTTGGAACAGACGATCCGCGCCGGACTCCTGGCCACCGGTCTCGATCCGGCGGCGCTGCCGGGTCGCAAGGTGCTGTTGAAACCGAACCTGGTCGAACCGACGCGCCAGGCGCCCCACATGACGACCCACCCGGCCATGATCGTGGCCGCCGCCGAGGTCTTCCGCCGCTTTGGCGCGACGGTCGTGGTGGGTGAGGCGCCGGGCCACGTTCGTGATACCGAAATGGCCCTGGCCGAATCGGGGCTGGGCGAGGCGCTCGACTCGGCCCAGCTCGATTTCGCCGACCTGAACTACGAGGAAACGGGGTGGGTCGCCAACGGCGGCCGGGCGTCGAAGCTCGCCGGCTTCCACTTCCCTCGTTCGATCGTCGAGGCCGACCTGGTCGTGTCGATGCCCAAGCTCAAGACCCACCATTGGGTCGGGCTGACCGTGTCGATGAAGAACCTTTACGGCGTTCTGCCGGGCGTCAAGTACGGCTGGCCCAAGAACGTCCTGCACCACGCCGGAATTCCGCAGACCGTGTTCGACATCAACGCCTCACTTCCCAAGCGGCTGGCGATCGTCGATGGCATCGTGGCCATGGAAGGCGACGGGCCGATCATGGGCAGTCCCAAGCCGTTGGGCCTGGTCGTGATCGGCACGAACCCCACCGCGGTCGATGCCACCTGCGCGCGGATCATGGGCCTCGACCCGGCCCGCGTCGGTTATTTGCAACTGGCGGCCGACCGGCTCGGACCGATTGTCGACGGTGCGATCATCCAGCGAGGCGAACGATGGCAGGCGACGGCATCGCCCTTCACCCTGTTGAATCGCCCCCACCTGCAAGAGTTGCGGCTCGATTCGAGTGGAATCTTGACGTCGTGATTCGCCTCTGATACTTCACGCGGTCGAGAATGAGACATTCACGGTGGCTGGGGCAGAGCCTAAGCGATGCCCCGGTCCTAGCCTCCGCGCGGGCCGTCGTGTAAAGTGGCGGCCTACATCCCCACTTCGTTCGCCGGCTTCGGCATGGCGAGGAGGCCGCTTGAGTTCAGATACCGCCAGCGCGATTCCCACGCCGCGCCTTGCCCGGCTCTCGCTCGCCTTGCTGCTGACGATCAACTTGTTCAATTACGTCGATCGGTTTGTGCTGGCCGCGACGCTGACTCCGATCAAGGAGGATCTGTTCTCAAAGGACGACAAAACCGCTGACTTTTGGATGGGGATGCTGTCGCCGGCGTTCCTCGTTTCCTACATGTGCGCGGCCCCTTTGTTCGGCTGGCTGGCCGACCGCCGCTCGCGCTGGAAGCTGATCGGGTTGGCGGTCGTGGTCTGGAGCCTGGCCTCGGGAGCCTCAGGGCTTGTAGCGACGTTCACGGCGCTCTTCATCACCCGCTTGTTCGTCGGCATGGGTGAAGCGGCCTACGGACCGGCGGCGCCGACGGTGATTTCCGATCTGTTTCCCATCAAACGCCGTGGCAGTGTTCTGGCCTGGTTTTACATGGCCATACCGGTCGGTGGCGCGGTGGGCTATATCTGGGGAGGCGTCATCTCCACGCTCTTGGACTGGCGCTGGGCATTCTACCTCGTCGTGCCTCCCGGCCTGCTGCTGGGATTCCTGTGCTTCCTGATGCCGGAGCCGGTGCGCGGCGCGACCGAGACCGGCGCCGATCGCCCAGTGAATCCGACGGCTCCGCGGCGGGCGCGGTGGTCGGACTATGGGACACTCCTGCGAACGCCGTCGTACATTTTGAACACGGCGGGCATGACCGCCATGACTTTTGCCATCGGCGGCGTCGCGTTCTGGTTGCCGACTTACGTGCATCAATTCCGCCATCAGCCCGACCTGGGCCATGTAAGTACCGTCATTGGCCTGATCACCGTCGTTTCCGGGATTTCGGCGACGCTTTTGGGCGGTCTAGTGGCCGACCGCCTGTCGGCCCGCTTTCCCGGCGCTTATTTTCTCGTGTCCGGGACGGCGATGTTGCTGGGATTTCCCTGTTTCCTGCTCGTGCTCGTGACACCGTTTCCTTGGGCCTGGGCGTTGATTTTTCTGGCGGAGTTTTGCCTGTTCTTCAATACCGGCCCCACGAACACGATCGTGGCCAACGTCACGCATCCGGCCATCCGCGGCAGCGCCTTCGCGCTGAACATCTTCGTCATCCACTTGCTCGGCGACGCGATTTCGCCCCCCTTGATCGGCACGCTGACCGGGCTGGCCGGGGGCAACATGAATATAGGTTTCTTGGCCGTTTCATTCACGATTCTGCTGGGCGGCCTTTTCTGGCTTGCGGGCGCGCGCTACCTCGAACGCGACACGAAACTCGCGCCGACGCGGATTGCGCCGTAGGGTGGGCACCGCCCACCAAACCCAACACGATATACTTCACGCGGCCGACAATGAGACATTTTGTCACGAGAAAGTGGTGGCTGGTGGCAGAGCCTAAGCGATGCCCCGGCTCGATAGCGACCGGGGCATCGCTAAGGCTCTGCCCCAGCCACCGAGAATGTCTCATTCTCGACGGGTGCAGTATAGCTAGCTAGACATTGAGCGGGTCGTTGTATAAAGTCACGTCTACGACGACGTTGAACATTCAGAGTACAATGCCCTCCGATCCATCCCACGAACGCACCATCCTGGCCGAGGGTCGTCACCTGCGCCTGGTCCGCGAGGGCCATTGGGAATTTGCCGAACGCACGAACGCCTCGGCCGCCGTGGTGCTGGTCGCCGTGACGGCGGATGACAAGCTGCTGCTGATCGAACAATTTCGGATTCCGGTGGGCCGCCGGGTGATCGAGCTGCCGGCCGGGCTGGTGGGCGACGTCGCCGGCGAGGAGCACGAGGCGTTGGCCACGGCGGCCCAGCGCGAGTTGATCGAGGAGACGGGCTATCGGGCCGAACGGTTGACCCAGTTGACGATCGGTCCCCCTTCCGCCGGCCTGGCCACCGAAATGGTCGCATTTTTCCAATGCGCCGAACTGAGCAAGGTCGGCGCCGGGGGCGGCGTCGAACACGAACAAATCGAGATCCACGAGGTCCACCTGGCCGAGGTGGCCGAGTGGCTCGAAACCCAAGCCCGGCGAGGCGTGTTGATCGATCCCAAAGTTTTTGCCGGGCTGTACTTCGCTTGTCGCGAGTAACGATGAAACTACACCGCATCGAAATTCTGAAACGTCTTGGCGCCGGCGAACCCATCGCGGAGGTCGCTGCGGCGGCACAGATCGGGCGAGATGAGTTCGATCGCCGCTGGCGCGAAGAGATCGCCGCGCGCGTGCCGGCGACCGATGGTTCGCGACCGGCGCCGGTTCGAGAAGCGGTGGAAATCGTGCGCGACCCGTGGGGCATTCCGCACATCAAAGCCCAGCGCGACGACGACTTGTTCTTCGGCTTCGGCTATGCGATGGCTCAGGACCGATTATTCCAGCTCGATTATCTGCGCCGCCGCGCCAGGGGCCGCTTGTCGGAGGTCTTGGGGTCCGAGGCGTTCGAGCTCGATTTGCTTGCCCGCACCGTGGGCCTGGGCCAAATCGCGCAGGCGGAGTGGAACGCGACGAGCGACGAATTGCGCGGCTTGCTGGAAGCCTTTTCGGCCGGCGTGAACGCGCTGATCAACGACACGGCCGACCGGCCGCCGATCGAATTCGACCTGTTGGATTATCGGCCCGAGCCCTGGTCGGCGGTGGATTGCCTGGCGATCGAAGGGGAATTCCGCTGGTATCTCACCGGCCGTTTCCCGGTGATCGTCATTCCCGAATTGATCCGCGGAGAGCTCGGCGAAGGTCTCAAGCAGCGGGCTTTCCTGCTCGCCGAGGCCGACGACGAGAGCATCCTACCGCCCGGCTCGTTTACGCCCGGGCCGATGAGCATGAATGCATCGGGCGCGGGCGGCGAGCGGATGCCGGGCGAGGGGAGCAACAACTGGGTCGTCAGCGGGGCGCGGACGGCCAGCGGAAAGCCGCTGTTGGCCAGCGATCCGCACATCGCCTTCGCGGCCGTATCGTGCTGGTACGAAGTACACCTCAGCGGCGGGTCGTTCAACGTGGCGGGCATGGCCTACGCCGGAATGCCGGCCGTGATGTTCGGCCGCAACCAACGCGTCGCGTGGGGCTGCACCAACAATATCTGCTCGCAGCGCGATTTGTACCTCGAACAGACCGACCCGCGCTTCCCGGGCTGCTTCCAGTACGACGGCCGCTGGGAGCCGGCGCGCGAGCGTGAGGAAATCATCCATGTCAAAGGATCGAAGACGGTCCACTCGATCATCCGCTCGTCGCGGCACGGGCCGATCGTCGACGAGGTGTTGCCAGGCCCGGTCAAGAAAAACGCGCCGGTCTCGCTCCGTTGGTTGGGCTTCGAGCGCTGTGGCTGGCTCGAGGCGCTGGTGGCGATGGACCGGGCATGCTCGGCCGAGGAATTCCGCGATGCGACGCGCCCTTGGTTGGTGCCGACCTTCAGCCTCGTGTTCTGCGACGACGAAGGCCATATCGGCTACCAGTGCGCCGGCCGAATTCCGCTGCGCAAACAACCCGAACGCGGCTACCGGCGAGGCTGGGATCCCGAACACGAATGGCAGGGACTGATTCCTTTTGAAGGCATGCCGCGTCTGGCCGATCCGGCGCGGGGGTTCGTCGTCACGGCGAACAACCGCACCGCGCCCGACGACTTTCCCTATCACCTGGCCGGCACTTGGACGAGCGGCCAGCGGGCGCGGCGGATCAGGCAGATGATCGAAGCCGGCGGCAAGCTCACGCGCGACGCCATGGTCGCCATGCAGCACGACACGCTTTCACTGCGGGCAAGGAAGTGCGCGCCGCGATTGATCGAAATGCTGGCCGGCGATTCCGACCCTCAAATCCGGCAAGCGGTCGAAACGCTACGTCTCTGGAACGGTCGCATGGAGACGGACCAGGTTGCCGCGACGATCTTCGACATGCTTTTCGCACAATGGTCCCAGGATGTGGCTGAGGAGTGCGGATCGCGGCCACTGGCTGCGTTTGTCGCGGGAGCCGTCGGCGGTCTCGCGGCGGAATTGCTGTCTGACGATGCGCTACGGTGGTTCGCGATTGAAGGACGTGTACGACGAGCGTTCGTTCTCGCACTCGCCACGCTTACCGCTCAGTTCGGTCCCGACATGTCGACGTGGACCTGGGGACGGCTGCACCAACTTCGACAGCCGCACATCCTTTCCGGCCGGGGCGAGTTGGGGACGCTGTTGGACCCTGCGAGCGTGCCGGTCAAGGGCGACATGGTCACCGTCTGCAACACGGGCAACGACGCCGCTTTGCAGGCGACGATCGGGGCGGGCTACCGGATGATCGTCGACATGTCGATCGCGCCGCCCGAGTTGTGGGCCGTCGACGCCGGCAGCCAGTCGGGGCACCCTGGCAGCCCGCATTATACCGACCAACTGGCCGATTGGCTCGCCGCGCGATACCATCGAGTGCCGCTGGACTGGGCGGAGGTCGAGGCGATTGCCAAGTGTCGCTTGAGGCTGGAACCGGACGTCGGGTAGGCGTTCCGGCCTGACGAACATGGTTGTGGCGAAATGGCACCTGACGTAGACTATCCTGATGGACCGTTCTTCGCGATTGAGGGATGTAATATGAATGATGGTATCACGCGAGCGGAGACATTTGCCGCCCTGAAATCGTTGTCGGACATGGTTCCGCAGATGCGCATTGGCCAAATGTTGGCCGCGCTCGGAGAGTTGTGCGCCGACCTGCACGGCCGCGGCCTGTGGGACGCCGAGGACGTCGAATTCGTCGAAGCCGTATGGCGATTTCGCCGCGGCATTGAAGATTCCACCGGCGGAGGGAACTGTTCAAAAGCCGCGCCAGTCGCTGCGGCCGATTTTCCTAGCGCCAGGCCCGCCGAGACGAGACACGGATGAAGATCGAATACGTCTAACGGCATTGCGCCTTAGGTTGTGAACCTGCACTTCGATGCAACGAGGACGCGGAGCGTCCGAAGAAGCGTTCCCACGCGGAGCGTGGGAACGAGGATACTTTCTCCTTTTTCCTTTCCATTTTCTCGTTCTTCCCCATGCCCCTCATCGGATACGTCAGCGACGAACGTTACGTGGCTTTGCCCGACGTGTTGTTGGAATTCAGCGGCGAAGGCCGCTCGGTCGAAGCTCGCTCCCGCGCCGGCGGCTCGGTTCATGCTGATGTGCCGCCGGGCGACTACGAGGTCGTGCTCTCGAAACAGGGCTACGGCTCGAAGCGCGTGCGGATGACCGCGCGGCTCGGCGAGCCGTACCAGTTCCGGCTGCTTTCGGATTGCCTTCTGGGTTACGTCTGGCCCAAGTGGGTCAAGGCGGGCGACGAGGCCGAGTTCCGCGTCCATGCGGTCGAGGCCTACAAACTCGAACTGTGGCGCTATGGTCTGGAGAAGGAGTTCCTACGGAATCTCGGCTGGCACGACGAGCACGGGCCGCGAGCGACGATGCAGATCACGCCCGACGGCGATTATACCCAGACCGGCGTGCGCTGGAACCAGCAAGGATACAACATCAAGGTCCACCGCCAATTCGTCGCGGCCCCCGAGCACAGTGGCCTTTACTACTTTCACGCCGGCACGGCGTCGGGGGCGTTTTTTTCGTTCCCTTGGATCGTCGCCCCGCGGCGGCCGACGTGCAAGCTGGCGGTGCTGGCCTCGAACATCACTTGGAACGCTTACAACGCCTTCGGTGGGCGGAGCAACTACATCCATGCCGACTGCTTCCCCGCCACGCCGACGGTCAACTCCCGGCAGGAACTGAAACGCTACACCGACCCCGATCACCTGCACTACGACCGCGACGACTACGCCCCGCTCTCGTTCGACCGCCCGGAGCCGATCAACTCGATTGCCGCCGCCGAGCGGGCCACCGATCCGATCGAAGGGCGCGCCGCCTGCCATGTGGCGCCGGCCGAGTGGCGGTTCCTGGCATGGCTTGCGCGCGAGCGCTTCGCTTACGACCTGTACGCCGAGACGCAGTTTCATCAGGGGGCGTTCGACCTGGGCGATTACCGTGCGCTCGTGCTCAGTACGCACCCCGAGTATTGGTCGCGCTCGATGTACGAACGGCTCAAACGCTGGGTCTTCGAAGAAGGGGGCAAGCTGCTCTACCTCGGCGGTAATGGCATGAACTGCGAGGTCGAATTCATCGACGACGCGACGATCATCTGTCGCAACGGCGACCAGCGTGAAATGAAGCGCCGCAAGCTGGAAAGCCGCTTCCACCTGCGGCACGAGTCGGAGGCGAACTTGCTGGGCGTGGTCTTCACCGAGGCCGGCGCCATGACGGCCGCGCCCTTCCGCGTGGTCGATGCCGGGCACTGGGCGTTCGCCGGCACGGACTTGAACGCCGGCGACGCCTTCGGCCGGCGCAGCCTGCACCGACGCTGCGACGGAGGCGCCTCGGGGCATGAAACCGACAAGATTTCGCCCAGCTCGCCCAAAAATGTTCATTTGTTGGCCCAGGGAACCAATCGCGATGACGGCGGCGCTCACATGATCTACTACGACACGTCCAAGGGGGGAGAAGTTTTTTCCGCCGCTTCGATCACCTGGACCAGTTCCCTGCTGGTGGATGACGCCGTATCGAAAATCACGGCGAATGTGCTGCGAAGGTTTTTGAAAGAAGCATGATGTGCGGACGCTTCACGTTACGAACGCCGGCTGGGGATGTGGCCGAGGAATTCGCCCTGCCGGCCTTGCTCGACCTGGCCCCGCGCTACAACATCGCCCCGACGCAGAGCATCGCGGCGGTACGGATTGGCGAGGGCGGCCAGCGTGAATTGTCGATGCTCCGTTGGGGCCTCGTCCCCTCTTGGGCCGACGATCTGGCCATCGGCAGCCGGCTGATCAACGCGCGGGCGGAAACCGTCGCGACGAAGCCGGCCTTCCGCCGTGCTTTCGCCAAACGGCGCTGTCTCATCCCGGCCGACGGTTTCTATGAATGGGCCAAGGAGGAGGGCGGCAAGCAACCGTACCTTTTTTCGGTCGACCGCCGCCCATTCGCGCTGGCCGGGCTGTGGGAGCGATGGCGCGACGTCGAGAGTTGTACGATCATCACGACGACAGCCAACGAGTTGATGTCGCGCTTCCACGATCGCATGCCCGTCATTCTTCCGCCCGACGACTACGCGGCCTGGATTGATCCGCAGTTCGAGGATCTCGACCATTTACGGTCACTGCTGCGTCACTGCCCGGCCGATGGAATGACGGCCCGGCAGGTTAGCCGCGTGGTGAACAACCCTCGCCACGACGTGCCTGAGTGCTGCGGGCCGTGAAACGCCATATACCAGCAACCGAACTCTTGCGCGTCCGGCTACCGCCGCTAGCCCGGATTATTCATGGTCCCGTAGCTGCCTTCGCAAGAAGTCAGGCCGTGGAACGAGTTACGCCAGAATTCTTGCGAATTCTGCCACTGCACAGTGCGCGAGTTCCTCCCTGGACCATGAATAATCCGGGCTAGCTAGCTACGCTCATGAGGGTTGTGGGTCGGTTGCCTGTAATGTCGCCTTTCGCTCCGCGAAAGAACGCCCTTTCGCGGAGCGAAAGGCGACAGACAGGGTCCGTCACGGCATTCGCGTGCAGTTCAAATACCACCCGGAACATTGGCCAGTTCGGGCCAGTGGTGTGGCCGCCCTTGTGCTGACGAACCACGACGGATAAGGGCGCGGCTGCCCTGGCTGCTGCGATCTCCAACAAAATGGGCCGATCAAGCCGCCGGCACACTGCCAACGGCTCCCGCCAGTTTAGCGGTGCCGATGTCGAGATGCAAACTCTCGGCGAAGAACGGCGAAGAAAACTGTCTGGTGGTTCCGTCTTCCAGGTGCGAGGGACCGGCTAGCCGAGCGATTTGAAATACTCGCCGCCGACCTCGGCGACATCACGCGGAAGGACGCTCGGCCAGGTCGCCGACAACCTGGCTCACGCCCTCGTGGTCGAAGATGACGGGTACGCGCCCCGGCCCCACGAACAGCGCCACGCCTTCACGCACCGCCAGAGCATCTGGGTGGTCCACCTCCAGCCGGTCGCCGTTCACCATGGCAACGGTGAACGGCCGGAACGGCGTGCGGTGCTTGAATACCAGAATCGCGCTATCGAAGGTATCTCGGTCCATGTGTCGTCCTCTCAGCGATGTTCGGCGCTTGCGGCAGGCCACATCATACGCCCAACTCACCTCACGGGCAAACCGCCGTCCGCATCCCCTGGCCGGCACGCCCGGTTCCTGGACGTTCGAGATCGACGTTCCGACGGATGCTCCAAACGAGATTCCCTTCAACATACCCTGAACTCCCTGACTGCGGAGAAATCCACATGTGCCGTCCTCTGCGTGGCGTTTTCACTGTGATCGAGTTGCTGGTGGTGATTGCCGTCATGGGTCTCTGTTGGCGGCGATGTTGCTGCCGGCCGCGCAGGCCGCGCGCGAGGCGGGACGCCGCGCCGGGTGCGCCAACAATCTGCGGCAACTGGGGATCGGCTCGGGGGGTCACGCTCTCGGGCGCGGGCGACAATCCGTTGAACACGGCATTGGGACTGGTGCCGGGGATGGCTTGTTCACGAGCTTGGCCATTCAACCGCCAACGATTAGAATCAAGCGACTAACCCGGATTATTCATGGTCCGGGGAGGAACTCGCGCACTGTGCTGTAGCAGAATTCGCAAGAATTCTGGCGTAACTCGCGTCCACGGCCTGACTTCTTGCGAAGCCAGCTACGGGACCATGAATAATCCGGACTAACATGCATTTTCATTTCCGCGCTCTGTTCCGGCTGCGCAATGTGCCGGTCCTGTTGGCCGTTGGTGCGATCATCGCTCTCGGCGCGTGGCTGGCGCCGCGTCGGATCGAGGGGCTGGCACTCATCGACGGCAGCCACCGCTGGCTGGCCGAGGGCGCGCCCGCGCGGCGGCAGATCGTCTGGCAACCCGCCGACGAACTGACCGACCTCGTGCCGCCACGCGATCCGCCCGACAGCCTCAGCCATCCGCACTGGGCCGACGGCGGCACGATGCTCTACTTCACGCTCCGCCGCGCGCGCGGAGACGCCGATTTGTACCGCGCGCGCTGGCTCGACGGCCGCTGGGAAGAGGCCGTGCCACTGGTCGAGTTGAACACGCCCTCTGACGAAGTTGGCGTGTCCGTCGCCTCAGACGGGAAGGAACTTTACCTGGCCTCCGACCGCCCCGGTGGCGAGGGAGGGTTCGACCTCTACGTCAGCCGACGGACCCAATCGGGCTGGGGACTGCCGCGGAACCTTGGCAAGGCAGTCAACACCGCGGCGGATGAGCGCGACGTCACGCCGGCGCCCGATGGATTGCGGCTGTTCTTCGCCTCCGACCGCGCGACCTCGCCGACGAAATCCGATCTTTACGTTTTGCGCCGGCCGCCGGCCGGAGGGCCTTGGAGCGCGGCGGTCGCCTTGCCGGGCGTGAACCTCGCCGGTTCCAACGAACGCGGCCCGCTGGTCTCGCCCGACGGCGCGTTTCTGTATTTTTCGTCCGATCGACCCGCTCGGCCGCGGGAGCCGGTCAATTTCGATCTTTACCGCGCCCGGCTGACGGAAGGCGGACAGGTCGGAAAGCCGGAGAACCTTGGACTGGGTGTCAACACTTCGGCCGACGAAGCCGGTTTGGCGCTCTCGGCCGACGGTTTTGCGCTCGCGCTGACCAGCAATCGCGCTTCGCAGGGCGACTCGCGCCGCTGGGCGATCTATCGCAGCACCGCCGCCGAGGTCGAGCGCGTGACGGCCTGGGACACCAGCCACTGGCAAGCCTTCACGGTCGTGTGGTGGAAAGCACTCAGCGTCACGCTCCTGCTGGCCGGGTTGGCTGCCGTCGTCCGCTACTCGCGCGGCTGGCTGTTCGGAGCGGCGTCGATGGCCCGTTTCCTCTTTGCGAGCCTGTTGTCGCACGCGCTCATCGTCGGTCTCCTGCTGCTGGTTCCCTTGAGCCAGGAGATCGCCCAGCGAGTCCACGAAATCCGCGAGAGCCAGGCGGCGGCGGATGTGTTTGAAGACGTCTTGCACCCGTCGCGCGAGGCGTACCAGCGCGTGGCCGACTTGCGCTCCGTCGACGCCGTCGCCGTCGCCGTCGCCGATTTGCCACGGCAGAGCATTCAGCCGCCTCGGGGGCCGCTGCCGAACGACAACATGCCCGCTCCCGCGCTTCCGGCGGACCTGGCGGCACGCTTGCCGCCCAACCGCGTGATCTTCGTGCCACCGCGGCGAGCGGCGCCGGCCGAGGAGCTCCTCGAGATCGAGCGTCGCGAAATGGCGGCGGCCCCGCGGGCGGCGGAGATCGAGGCATTGGCGGTCGAACTCTCGGCGGCGGAGGCCATGCCCGTGGAAGCACCCTTGAATCGAAAGGTCGAGCTTGCCAACACGGCGACTGATGCCATTCCAGCGCGCACCGCGCCGCTGGTGCCTCGCGCGCCCTTGGAGTTGACGGTCGAGCCGGCCGAATTCAAACCCGACATGGACCAGGCCGCGCCGCTTGCCGACGCGCCGCTGGACGTACGCGAAGCGCGTCGCGCGCCGGTGCCACGGTCGGCCGAGCCGATGGTGCCCGAAGCGGAAATCCCCAAGCTGGTTTTGGCCACCCCGGCGCCGGGGCTGGATTCGCTGCCGGCCGATGCGGACAAGGCGACCCTCGAGCGCCGCGACGCGCCGCCGCCAACGCCGAGGGAAACAGCGGCTGTAGCTGAATTCGCAAGAATTCGGGTGATGGTCGACGACACCTACGACGCCGCGAAGCTGCGTCCCGAGGCGTCGCCAGCCGCGGCGATCGAGGGGCCGCCGCTGCCATGGCGCGAGCGGTCCTTGCCCCAGCGCGCCGTCGGGCCGCCGGCCGACGACGCGCCGGCGCCGGCGGCGGTCGAGAAGCCCGTCGCCGCCGCCTTGGCCGGCGCCGTCGAGCTCAGGCTCCCCGACGCCATGCCCATCGAGTTGGCGATCGAAACGCCCGACAAGCTGGCCGGTCCGGACAACCCACTTCGGCGCGAGTTCATCGCCGGAGCCTTGGCCAACAAGGCGATGGAAGCACCGCCGTCGATATCCCCCCTGGCCGTGCCGCCGCGGCGCCCTCCGGCCGGCGCGGCGCCGGTGGCCTACGCCGAGGACAACATCGGCATGCAGGCCATGTTCGCCCTGCGGCAGGGAGCCACGCGGCGCGAGTTCATCGAGTTGGTCGGCGGCACCGATCAGTCGGAGACGGCGGTGAAGCGGGGTCTTGATTGGCTCGCCCAGCACCAGCACGCTGACGGGCGTTGGAGTCTGCACCAACTCGACCCGCCCGAGAAGAAGTTGCCGGCGACCGCGGGGGCTGGGGGTACGCAGTCGGACACGGCCGCGACCGGTTTTGGCTTATTGCCGTTTCTCGCCAGCGGGCACACGCACCAGGCGGGCGACTACCAGACCGTCGTCGGCCAGGCGATCCGCTGGCTGACGGAGCACCAGAAGCCCAGCGGCGACTTGTTCACCGGTCCCGCGTCGAGCGCCCACATGTACAGCCACGGCATCGCGGCGATCGCGCTGTGCGAGGCTTATGGCCTGAGCCAGGACGCCGCCTTGCGCGAGCCGGCGCAGCGGGCATTGAGTTTCATCGTGGCCTCGCAGAACCCGTCAACCGGCGGTTGGCGTTATTTGCCCGGCGAGCCGGGCGATACTTCGGTCGTCGGCTGGCAGGTGATGGCGCTCAAGAGCGGCGAGATGGCCGGGCTTGCCGTGCCGCTGGCCGCGCTGGAGTTGGCGAACAAGTGGCTCGCCTCGGCGGCCGGCACGGGCGGCTCGTTAGGCACGTTCGGCTACCAGGGATCTGGCGGCGGCCCGGCGATGTCGGCCGAAGGGCTCCTCTGCCGGCAGTTCCTCGGCGCCCGCCGCGGCGAGCCGCAGATGCGCGCCGGGGCGACGTACTTGTTGCAAAACCTGCCGCAACCGGGCCGCGAGACGAGCTATTACTGGTACTACGCCACGCAGGTGATGTACCACATGCAAGGCGATTACTGGACCCGCTGGAACGAGCACCTGCGCGACATGCTCGTGGGCTCGCAGGTGAAGGACGGCCACCAGGCCGGCACCTGGAACCCGCAAGACCAGTGGGAACAATCGGGCGGCCGGTTATTCGCGACGTCGCTACGGCTCTTGATGCTCGAAGTCTACTACCGGCACCTGCCGCTGTACCAGCAGTTGGAGGACTGACGGGTAGGCACGAGGACGGGATAGGCTCATTCCTGGATTTTCACGCCGTTTTCCTCGACATCCTTGATCGCCTTGCTGCCGTCGCGAGCTTCCAGTTCCTCGCGCGACAATCGTCTTGGGTCGACCGCCTTTTGAGGCGCCTCATCGGAATAGACCGGCTGCAATTCCTTTTCGGGGGGCAGGCGATGGGAGCCGGATTGACGATCGCCCAGGCAGCCCGCCGTTGCGGCAGCGAAGAACAAGAGGGGCGCGGCCATCCATCGGAACGAAGGCGTGACGTGCGAAATCGGGGAGCAGCCCGTCGGGGGGTTCGATGGTGTCGGCGGCATGTCAATCCTTTCAATCGCGGCGACCCAATATCGGAGTCTCAGGGGCGGCATGGTACTCGTTTGCTCGTTCTCAGGCCACGCCGATTTCTCGCACCCGCCGCGGGCCTGCGTAGCCTGCGGTGGGCAGAAGCCGGCCTTGATCGGATTGTTGCGCATTCTGGCGAGCCCGACCCATATTACCCGAAACTCTCAAAATGCCTCAAAACTCACTCGCAAGGTGCGAATTCATCGTCACAAGCGTCACAGCGTCACACATGGTTGCCTTGATCGTCCTCGATCGGGCAATGAATGCTAGCAGAATTCACAACGATCCGATCAAGGCCGGCAGAGCCTAGGCGATGCCCCGGTCGCTGTCTATCTATACTGCGAGCGGCCGCGAATGAGACATTTGTCAGTTTTGTACACCAACCCGAAGCGCAAGCAAGGCAAGTAGTTACGCGCCTTGCTTGCGCCGCGGGTTAGTGTCGAAGAAGCCCGCTCGCAGTATAGCCGGGGCATCGCTTACGCTCTGCCACCAGCCACCATCGCTTTTTCTTCGTGGCAAAATATCTCATTGTCGGCCGCGGCAAGTTCGGGGCGCCGCATGGGGGGGGCCGGTTGTAACGGTTGTACTCAATATGGCGGATTTGCCACGAATATCGGTTTTGCCGCCGGCGGCGTGTTTGTCGACGCCGACGTAAATGATAGGGCAAGTGGTTAGGTTCGTCGATTGAGATTTCTGGAACCAATCCGGAAAACCCCGGAAAGCCATTGATTCCAACGAACCGTCCCCACCGCACTCCGAGGAAGATGACGTGAAATTGCAAACCCTCCAAGTCGTGGTCGCGGCCACGCTGGTGTGCGTTGGCACACCATCGCACGCTCAAGAACCGTATCGCTATCAAGCGGCGGTCGATTCCGCCGCGCCGGCAAGGTCGGCGCAGCCCGCCACGCCGCCTGTTTACCAGTACCCCACGATTTCCGTCAACGCCGAGGCCGGCGGGGGCCCCGCCGACCAGGTGCCCGTCCATGAAACCGACCAGTTGACTTACAACGACTATTACGCCGATGAACCCACGCCCGCCGACGGTTCCGCCCCGGCCGGCGATGCCGGTGCCACGGCGGTCGATCATGCCGCCGGCTCGTGCTGCGACTCCGGCTGCGACTCCGGCCGCGGAGGGTACGCTTCGTGCGGCTCCAATTGTTGCGAACCCTTCTGGGCGCATCGTAGTGGCTTCTTCGCCGAAGCGCTTTATTTGCGTCCGCGAGGCGCCGGCGTGGCGTACGCCGTGCCAGACAGCGGCACCGGCCCGAACGCGGTGCCCTTCGGCGGCGTGGGCACGGCCAACCCCAATTACTCGATCGGCTACCGCGGCGGCGCGACCTACGCCCTGAGCCGGTGCGCGAGCATTCAGGTCGCGTACACCTACTACCAGAGTGAATCGAACGGATCGCTCTTCACGAACCCGCCCTTGACGCTCCGTTCCCTGGTGACCGACCCGCATGTGGCCACCGCCGCCTCGCCGAGCCTGGCGGACTTGGCGCGCTATACCACGCGGTTCCAGTTCGCCGACGTTGATTACCGCCGCTTGCTCGCCGGCGGGCAGAACTGGTACGTGAATTACTCGATCGGTACCCGCTACGGCCTGCTCACTCAACTGTTCCGCGAATCGCAGTCGCTCGGCGCCGGCGGCGTCACCAACGTGGGCACGAACATCAATTTCGAGGGCGCGGGCGTCCGCGCCGGACTGCAAGGCGCGCGGCAACTCGCCAATCGTGGCTTCCTGATGTACGGCAAGACCTTCGCCAGCATCTTGGCCGGCAACAGCCGCGGCAGCTATCTGCAATTCAACAACTTCACGGGAACGCAGTCGGCGAGCCAATGGACTGATTTCCGCACCGTGCCGATCCTCGAGTACGAATTGGGCACGGGCTGGCGCAGCGCCAACGGCCGCGTGCAGATCACCGCCGGCTATTACTTCGGCGTCTGGTTCAACACGGTTTCGACCAGCAATTACATCCAGGCCGTGCAGACCAACAACTACGTGAATGCCAACAGCGCCGTCACGTTCGACGGCTTGACCACCCGCTTCACGTACCTCTGGTAAGGCGCGCGTCAGGCGTGAAAAATCGCTTTCGCAGCCGGGCCCGTTTCACGACGGGCCCGGCTTTTTTTTTGCGCCGCGCGCCAAAAACGACTCCATGTCCGCGGTTCCTGGCCTTGAAGCGCGCCGTTGAAACGATACTGTGCGCCTTGCGCCTTGTCGCTTACAATGAATCCAGCCCCCAAGGAACTAGAGCCAGCCAACCGACCCCACCACCCAACCCCGGCCGACGAACGCCATGAGACTCCAAGTGCGGATTCTGGCCGCGTGTCTCGGCGCTGGGTGCATGGCGGCGCCGCGTGGCATGTCGGCCGAAAATCGTTTCACCGCCGCCTGGTCGGACGGCACGCGCACCGGCGGCGATGAAGTGCTCGGCTGGCAAACCGAACCGTGGCAACCGACGCTGGCGGGCCGGCCGCTTTTTGATTCCACCAATCCGATCCGCTGGCTTCGCGACCGCTCGATTCCAACGGCCGACACGCCCGACGCCTACGTCGAGTTACTTGGCGGCGACCGGCTGCCAGGACGCATGGTCGGCTATGAGCGCGGCGGCGAAACACACGCCTACTCGCTGCCGCCGCGCTTGTTGGTCGAGCCTTCCGTGACGCTGAGCCTGCCCGACGGTCCTCGGCAGGGGCATGTGCGGGTGCTCGCCGAGCATGTGCGGCGCGTCGTCTGGCGGCGACGCGCGAGCGATCGCTACCAGCCCGGCACGCTCTTCTATCTCGATGGCCGGCAGCTCAGTTTTCGCTCGTTACGCTGGGGCCGGGGAGTGGTACGTCTGTTGGTCGACGACGGCGCAAGCGAAGTGCCGCTGGCGCAAATTGCCGAGCTGCATCTGCCGGTAAGCGACCCCTGGGAAGCGTACGTCGCTCAACTCGCCATCCTGTGTCCAAGCGGCGCGGGGCGACTGGTACGACTGGAAACCAGCGGCGGGCTGGTGGCCACCGTCTCGAACGAGCGGTTTCAGGCTCGCTCGATCGGCGCCGCGTCTTCGCCCGATCCGAACCAGTGGCTTCACGTCGCGCAGCCGGCTTGGAGCCTCGACCCCTTTTATCTGCGACACCGCTCGATCCGCCTGCGGCAGTTCTTCGCTGCGCATGAATTGCCGCTCACCTGGCTGAATCCTGCCCGCGGCCAGCAACGGCCGAGCCTGGCGCCGGCGCGCGTCGGTCGGATCGACCGCAACGTCGAAGGCGGTTCGCTGACGTCGGGCGGCGCCGATTACGCCTGGGGCTTGGGCGTTCACGCGCATTACGAGCTCGAGTTCGCGCTGCCGGCGTGCGTGCGTGGCTTCAGCACGCGCGTCGGGTTGGACCAGTTGGCCGGCCGCGGCGGTTGCGCGCGGGCACGAATTTTCATGGCGCCCTTGCCATCGGCGGTGCCTGCGCCGGCGGTTCCGGCCGCCGAGACAAGTTTGCTCTATGAGAGCCCGGCCTTGGTCGGCTCCGCCAAAGTGTGCGACAGCGGCCTGTTGCCGATCACCGGACCCGCGCGGCTGATTCTGGTGGCTGATTCCGTCGAGCGCGACCGGCCGGTGGGCGCCGACCCGCTCGACATTCGCGACACGTTCGATTGGCTCGAGCCGCGGCTACTGCTCGACCCCGCCGCGCTTGGGGTTGAGATCCGCCACCGTTTGCCGTCGAAGCTGGTGGCTTGGCGCGGTTGGCAAGTGACGGGCATCGACGACCCTGGCGTGGGCTGGACGAACCGATGGCAGGCCGACGACCAGGGGAGTTACAGCTTCCGGCTCTGCATGCGACCGGCGCCGGTTCTGACCGTTTCGCGACGGCTGCGCGTCGCGCCGGGCCAGGATTGCCTGGTGATCGCCGTCGAGCGCGCCGCCGAAGGGACCAGTCCGGCGCAGATCGAGGTCCGGCTCGACGGGCGCTCGGCCGGGCGCTTCGAAGTGCCCGTGCGCGCCAGCGCCGCCGTCGAGCCTGATCCGCTGGTGGTTTACTTGCACGCCGAACGGGGCCGCGAGTTGGCGATCGACCTCGTGCCGACGGCAAGCGATCAAAACTCGTGGATCGACTGGCGCGGGCTGGGCCTGGTTACTCGTCCGTCGCGGATTCATCGCTGGTTCGAAGACGAGCCGCGTTTCCTGGCCGGCCTGCCGCACGGTGATAGCCAGGCGAAGCTGGTGCGAGACGACAAATTCTCGGGCACCGATTGCGTACGGCTCACGCCCGGCGAGCGGTCGAACGCCAGTTACCCCGGCCTGCGGCTGCCGATCCGCTACCAGCCGCGGCCGGGCGAGTACCGTTACCTGCGGTTTGCCTGGCGGAAGCGCGGCGGTGGGCGTATTTGCGTGCAATTGGCGCACGACGGCCGCTTTGGTCCCGACCCACGGCCAGCCGGTCCCGATGCGCTGTTGAGTGCGCCGATCGTTGAAATGCCGGAGGGCCGCGGCAGCTTTCGCTACGACGCCGGCGCCGGCCCGCCCAGCCTCGGCGCGGCCTTGCGCGTTGACGAGCAGCCGCTGGCCGATCATTGGCAGGTCGTCACTCGCGACCTGTACGCCGATTTCGGCGGTTTCGAACTGACCGGCATTTCGCTGGTCGTGCCCGACGGCAAGGAGGCGCTCTTCGACCACATCTACCTGGCACGCTCGCTCGACGACTTCCAATGGATCGACCGCGAGCTTGCGGCCGAGCGGGCGGCGACGCGCTTATTGCGGCTGCGCCGCTTCTTGCCCAGCGACACGCGCGATCCGGCGCAGGCGCGACGAATGGTCGAAGCCTTTTCGCCAGGATTCATGCCCGGCGCCTTGGGCGAGGCGGGCTTGGCGCTGGTCGAAGAACACCAGGGACGTGGCGCCGTGCTGCGGACGTCGCCATCGGCCGCGGACCAGCCGTGTCGCTTATCGAGCGTGGTCGACATTGCCTTGGGCCGCAAGACACGTCTGTATGTATCGGTCGCGCACGAAGCGGGCCAAGACGGCCGGCTAATGGTCACGGCCAACGGGCAAACGCTCGTGAATGCGGCCATCGATGCCTCGACGAGCAAGGACGGATGGAGCGACCTGGTCGTCGATCTCACGCAATTCGCCGGGCAGAAGTTCGGCGTCGCGCTTCAAATCGAGCGATTCGGCCGGCCCGGCCAACCGACACCGGCCTACTGGAGCCGGGTCGAAGTGTTGACGGAATAGGTCCGCTGTCAAATAAACGCCACTGACAAACGCTCCCATCGCGTGATACGATCGCTGCATGGATCAACGAGATTCCAAGACGACCGACACGATCCCCCGTGCATCCGTTACGCAAATCCTTGGAACTCATGGCCACCTCGCTTCGGTCGAGAAATCGAACTTTGAAGCGATACGCCGATTCCTTTGTTCACTCTCCGGCCGGCGCGCCCCAGCTTCTGATAGCGCACTCTGGACTGTTGCCAGAGATTTGCCAGAGATGTATTGACGGAATTGCAGCGGCTCGGCCTCGGGACGATTGGAACACTTCCACGACGTCGCTCGGACATCGACCGCTTACGCGAATCGCCATGCGAGATCACCGCCGCGGGAAGAGACCTCGCGCAGGTTAACGCGACGAAGTCGGGGCAAGCGTATGACACCCTGTTGCTGGCTTGGATGAACTCGCATCCGTACTTTCGCGGGTTGATTTCGCGCGTGCTTGCATCACCCGTCTATGTACCCGACATCACCAACGCGGCGCAGTTGGGCGACAGCCGTGTGCCCGATGAGCTGGGTTCCCACGTCCTGCGAAACTGCCTGGATCGACTTGCTGAGGTCGACTTTGCTCCGGTGAAGATAGCAGTGTTCGAGCAATCGCTTCGCCGCCGCGTGACCGACATAGCGAAGCCGCTTGCATCGCCAGATCTCGACAGTAAGAAGTTCGTCGATCTCGTTCAAGATTCCGTGGTTATCCCTTCCCTCCTCGAAGCGGAGCAATTGGCTTTCGACGGAGTTACGTTTCAGCACCTGCTGAAGATTGTCCGGGAGTTCTTTGCAGCTTCATCAACGACATCGCACCCGGATTTCAGCGGACGCATCGTCTTCTCGACCTGCGATTTCGCCCCGAACCCGAACGGTGACGCCGGCGCGAAGATCGTAACCGTTCAACACCACGGCAATGCGCTTGCCCGGCCTCAATTCGCCGACGCATTGGTCGCCGCCTATTTACGGGTTGCCGGTGCATCCGGGGGCTATGCCGCCGCATATTCACTTCGAGCGATCGTTTGCGTTGATCTGCGCATTCAGCCAACGGTCTTTGCGTCCTGCCTCAGGGATCTCATTGCGGAGGGCGACGCCGCCGAGCCAATTGTCTATACCGAATTGCCCTTCACACCGCCGCCACAAGGCGAGGATTACGTCGAAGTCGGACGCCGACGGATCGGCAGGATTAAGCTCAAAGCAACCTGCGGAGCATGAATCATGGCGATCAGATCCTTCCTGCAAACAAAGTACGGCCTCAAACAGAATCCGTTTCCCGGTAATGCGACCTACGGCGAAGATACCCAGCGTGTCTACGTCCCGGAGATGTTCGGGACGCAACGGTCTGAGTTCCTTCGCAAGTTCATTCTCGCGCCGCTTGAGAATGAACAGCCCTTGATCGGAGCCGTGTGGTCCGTGGTGCCCGGCGATCCGCAAGCACGGGGATTCGGAAAATCGACCCTGATGGGCGAAGAAGCAAAACTGATCAACCGCGACTTCGGGCGACAGACGCTCGTCGATCTGGGCGTTTCGCCCGAGGAAGCCGCGGAAAACCCAATTCTTGCGAGCTACGTCTCGTTCAACGTCAAGGCCCAGGGCGGCATTGCTAGCTGCTACGTCCCACATTATTTGAGACGGAAAGAGGTGGTTGAGTCCCGATTTGGGTGAGACGATACCCCGCCGCTTGGGCAGCCCTGGGGGGCTTGAAACCCCGCCCCGTTGTCCGAAAATGAGACCCCGCCCCTTGCTTGCGCGTCGTGGCGAGTGGATGGATCCTTGGGGGGATAAAAGTGGGGGGCGGCGCGGTTGGTCGGCCCGCGGCACGCCCCCCCTCTCGAATAAGGCTTTAAGAGGCTATCCGAAAACTAGGGAAAGCGGTCGCGCACTGTCGTGGGACGGCCTTCCCAGGCCGTCCGTAGCGGAAGACGGCCTGGGAAGGCCGTCCCACGGGGAGTTTTTGGATAGCCTCTAAGAATGATGTCTCTCGCGGATGAAATCAAGGCCCACACCCAGCGTGTGGAAGCCGGGGATCCAGTTCAGTATTGCCAGGCCTGCCCTGGGTGCGCCGCGCAAGGCACCGCTCGCGTGCATGACTGTCGGCAGCGGACGTTTCGCCTGGTCATCGAAGGCGTGGTCCGCGTCCTGGTCTCGGGCCTCTGGCGCTGGAACTGCACTGGCTGCGGGAAACGCTTCACGGATTACCCTCGTTTGCCTTGCCGCACAAGCGTTTCGTGAGCCAGGTTTTGCCGGACAAGGCCCAGGACTTTCTGGGTTCCGAGACGTCGACGTACCGCAGGAGCTGCCAGTTCCAGGGAAAGTCGCTGGTGTATGACGACCGACAGGACGGGCCACTGGCCAAAGCGGGCGCAGCGCTGGCGCCCAGCACGCTGTGGCGTTGGTTGTCTTGGTTGGCCGTTCGTGGGGCCGGGGCGCGTACCCGTCATCTTCGACCACGAGGGCGTGAGCCAGGTTCTCGGCGACCTGGCCGAGCGTCCTTCCGCGTGATGTCGGCGTCCATCGGAACTCTCACGAGTTCCGCTACGGAGTTTCTGTTCCGCGCCAAGCGTAGCGGAATTCGTGAGAATTCCGACCGTGGCCGCGTCGCGAGCCTCGCGGCGCGGCAGATCCTGTCTGCTGGCCGGCCCCTCGCACCTGGAAGAGGAGACCACCAGATAGTTTTCTTCGCCGAGAGTTTGCATCTCGACATCGGCACCGCTAAACTGTCGGGAGCCGTTGGCAGTGTGCCGGCGGCTTGATCGACCCATTTTGTTGGAGATCGCAGCAGCCAGGGCAGCCGCGCCCTTATCCGTCGTGGGGTTCACGATGCCCTTCAACCTGCGTTGACCGGGAGCGACATGGTGACTGAAAACGAGCATCAATCATCAGCCGAAGACGCGATCCGAGTCCATTACCAAGATATGCTCCCCGAGGGCCTTCGGCTCGTCGAGCGACTCGCACCCGGCGCACCCTTCGGCGATTTGTTTTCGGCAGAGGACGCGCGCGGCGGAACGCGCCGGCCACTGCTCCGCACCGTTCGTTTCCTTCCTCCGTACAACTCCGGCACCAATGGCGATGGCTGGAGCAATTGGCCTAAGTGGAAAGAAGACTTTCTAGAGCAGTTGGCGAGCGTCTCTGGTCAACAGCTTCCCCACCTTGCCCTACCGGTTGACGTCGCAAGGCAGGCCTCAGGAGCCGTTTACGTCGTAGGTCCATATCACGAGCAGTCACTCTCGCAGTTGTCGGCCGCGCGCCCCGCCCATATTACGCCGGAGTTCGCGGGCATCGTCGTGGAGCAACTTCTGGAGGGAGTGGCCGCGTTACACGCTCGCAAATTGCCGCACGGCGACATTCGCCCCGGAAACATCTATCTGGACGAAGTGCCGGGCGAGCATGGTTTGCCGGTGACCTGGATTGGCGACCCCGTTCTCGGCGCCTTGCAATTCCGTTCGGGAAACCACATCCGCGTTCCGGATCGCGAGGCTTACTACCGCGTCGACGTTCCCGAGAACGCGTCCCGGGAGGACCTCCTGAACGCGGACCTGTATGCCTTGGCACGAACCGCCTGCGATCTGGCCCTTCCCAACGTGGACGAGGTGTTGGAGGAATGCCCCCGGGCGTCGTCCTCCGGCACGCTGTGGGCGGCATGCAACGGTGCGCTACGAACGGGCGGTCGCGCCGATGTCGGCTGGACCGATCGGTTAAGGAGCTACATCAGGGGCGAATACCTGCCGCGACGTCGTTTAACGGCAACCATTGCAATTCTGCTTGGTGAGCCACCACCCCGCAATCGCCTCTGGTCATGGTTAATGTCCTGGTTGGTCCCCAGGGCCAAAGCGCCGGCCGATGCCGTGGAAGTCATCGATCGCCTCCGCAGCTACGACCAGGGTCGCGAAATGGCCAAGCACAGGCTGCTCGCGGCTTCCGCACTCGCCTTGGCGCTGTTCGGACTCGCGTTCGCGCTGGCCGTCAGTTGGGGCCGCCGCCAGGACGCGATCCGACGACAGCGCGAGGCTGACATTGCCGCCGTGACGGCTAAGCTGGACAAAGCGAACGGCGAGATCGTGGCCAGGGATTCCGACGTCGCGGACCTAAGGCACAGGCTCGACGAGAAAGAGGCAAGCGATCGAGCGCGCCAATCGGTTAGGGAACCAGTCAATAAGAAACAGCCAAAAGGAAATCAAGAGGACGACAAAATCCGCTTGGCGCACTCGAATGCCGAGGATGCGTGGCGCGCCACATTTCGCCCGCAGCCGAAAAGCCCGTTAAGCTCGGCGCCGCCGTATGAGAAGGCCCAAGCGCAGAAGCTTTACGTGGTCTGGAGGAACAAAGACGGCAAAGTCGCGGCCTTGATCAAGGAATGGAAACAGGGACAAAAAGACAACGGGGGTTGTGATGAACTGCTGCGATTGGCAAAGCCATGGTTAGACGCCGACTCGGATTCCGACCTGAAACGTCTGTGCGATGAGGCATGTCGCGAACCGTGGGAAAAGCTCGACAAGGCGAACGAACGACTGGACACGCTACGAACTGCGGCAATCCGCTGGGAGCAGTGCGTCGACCCCGCCGTCGATGCGCAGGAAGTCATTGCCGTGGAGCCGAACGACGCTGTGAAGAAAGTTCTAAGCACCTGGTATCAGAAGCTACTGACTACTTCACCTTGGACTGTGCAGCTCACAACTGGCCGGACAGCACTAAACGCCGGCTACGACAAGTCCCGACGAATCAGCCTCTACGCAGGGTCAGTCTTTGAAGGTTTATCACACGAGTGGGAGCCAGATATTAAGGGACGGTTTGAATCGTGGTATCAATACGAGAAGAATAATTCGCGGGACGGCAAGCTCTCCTTCGATTGGAAGCCCGGCGACCCTATTAAGGTATACGTCGAAGACGGTTGGCATTATTACACGTTCGGTGCGCGCCCCAACCTCATCGAAATGCCATTCGACGGGAAGCTTGCGATCTGGGCATTCGACCAGGCCCAGGTCGTCAAGTCGGCTGACGGTAAGACCAAACTTTGGTATCGCGTCGTCCGTTGCCCGGGCCCGCCGCGCGACTGGAAAGTCAATCGCACGACCGAGAAGAAAATCAAGGACACGATCATCAAGGCGGTCAAGTAATTTCAAGATGGAGAGGAGTCCCAATGACGATCGACAAGCCAAAGAAGATGTTGTTGATCATCGTGACCTCCATCGTAGTGCTGCTGGGAGTGATCTATTTTCGCAACGGTGGGCAGGATGCCGGTGATGATGAGGCGGTCGGGGGTCGGGACAACGGAGCAAACGAACACAAGAACGGGCATGATGCCGACTGGCGATCGCTCCGGGACCAAGCCGCTCAATTGCAAGCGGATGAAGAGTGGTGTGATGCGGAGAAAAAATGGCGGGACCTCCGAGACCGGCTTCCGTCAGGCAGCGAACTGCGAGAGGAAGCCAAACGGAATGCGCAATTGTGCAAGGATCACTGCCAGCCGGCAAAAGATCCGGTCGATCAGGTTAAAATTCTGGAGCGGCCGGGCGATGAGCGGCCCCAAGAAGTGCCGAAGGACAAGCTCACTGCGGCTTATCGCAAAGGCCGAACCGTGCGCAGCACCGCCTACCTGTTCATCGACGGCAAAGGCACGAACGACGATTGGGTGTTTCGCGATAACGTCAATTTTCACTATCAATACCGCGTGCTGGTCGAAACGGAAGTCAAAGAGAACGGAGGGACCACCGTCGTTTTCGAGCAGCGCTTTCTCAACGTCGATGAGTTGCGGGCCGTGTCGGACCAAAAACTTGAATTCCATTGGCCCGAATCGCCGATTCTGGACATGGTGTGGGAGCGTGCCGATGACGAATTAAGCCAAGTCCCGGCGTACCGGGTGGTCAAGGGCCTGGCCAAGCTCTTCAACACGCTCGACCCGAATGCGAAGAAAACTCTGACGAGGTTGAGAAAGTTCATCCCCGGTTTGCCGGACGGGAAGCACCTGGAGGTCGTCGAACGAATCAGGGAACTAGCCGGGCAACGATTGCAGTCGGAGTACGTCTCCGGTCTCGGGGTAACCTCGATCAAGGTCTTGGACGGCCGAAAGATCGATCCCGACGTGCTCGACCACGTCGCGCGCGGCAGCACGGTGCTGATGGATTATTTCGTCCACAAGGCCCTCGACGAAGGTCACGACCCAATCGTCCTCCACAGCAAGGACGTCGGCGACATGTTTCACCTGGGTGAGGAGGGGCGAGTCGAGGGCGAGGTCAGGCTACGACGCGCCGGTCGCGACGACGCCGAATCCATTCAGAAGTTGGAAATCGAGGACGGCGAGTTCGACATCGAAATCGACGAAGCGGGCGCGAAGCAGAGCGTCAGGGTCACGCCGAAAAAGGGAACCATGCGCTACTCGCGCGAGGACATGTTGATCCGACATATCGACGCGACCTGGAAGGCCGATATGCTTTGGGCGACGAGGGACCATTTGCTGTTCGGCGCGAGGGTTAGCCGAGACATTGAGGTCCGCACGTACTACGAGGCAAAGTTGATTTCGAAGGGGGGCGTCGGCGAGTGATGGACGATTGGCGAGCATGCCCTGAATGCCTCACGCTCGGACCACCTGGCCTGGCCCTTTGCGCGCATTGCCACGCGCCGTTGGGGTGGCTCGAATGGATACCGGAGTTCCGGGACGCGCTGCGCGTCGGGAACCGTGCCTGGGAGGCGACGCTACGACTATTCTGCGTTCGAGCCGACGGCGACGGGAGGCGGGTTGAACGCGACGAGCCGGCTCCGCCGAACTCGCAGGGCTGGCGAGAAGTCGATCTCCGCGACGATACGAACCCATTGGACAATACGAACCCATTGGACGTTACGAACAAATTGGGAGTCCGATTGGTTCCTTCAGAAGGGCGACTGGAGTTGGACGGCGTCCCTGGGTCAATTTCCTTGCCCGGCGAGTGTTCCCGCGGCGGTTGGTACGTGCGCGCCCGTTTGTTGGCAAGGGCTGGTGATGCTGTTTCACCGCTTGCCATCGGTCGCGGCGATGGTCGTGCCGTGCCGTTACAAGCCGTGCAAGGCACAGTTCGTTTGGGTCTCGACAATACGCGACCTGGGCGGGACATCGTGCTGCCCGGAGAGGGGGTGTATCACCGTCACGCGGTCGTTGTGTGCATCAAGGACCGGAACAGCGACTGCTGGTTGGCCGACGCCGGTTCGGAGACGGGCACATTCGTCAACGGAATCGCCGTCGTGTGCCGCCGGCTGGTTTCAGGCGATCTCGTGCGGATCGGTCCCTACGCCTGGACGTTCGAATCGCGTCTCGGGACGCTTGAGCCGGTCGATGGTGTTGACGGCATGGCGATCGAAATGGACGGCGCCGCCGTCCGCGGCCGGCTCGAGCCACTGCGGTTGCGGATTGAGCCCGGCGAAATCGTGGCCGTCGTTGGCCCCAGCGGCGCGGGAAAGTCGACGTTCGTCAAGGTCTTGATCGGTGAGCCGGGCGTGCTGGATGAGGGGCGAGTTTTGGCGGACGGTAAGGACGTCGCCGACGATCCGGACGGGTTCCGCGGCCGATTAGGCTACGTACCCCAGGAGCGGGCACTGCACGGCGACCTGACGGCGCGCGAGGTCGTGGAATTCAGCGCGCACTTCCGCGGCACACATGTGGACCCGAAGAAACTGTTGCGACTCGTGGATCTGGACGACTCGCGCCACGGCGCGTACGTCCGTGAGCTCAGCGGTGGGCAGGAGAAACGCGTTCGGATCGCCGCCGAGTTGGTCGCGGCGCCGGGACTTCTGGTGCTCGATGAACCTGGCAGCGGTTTGGACCCGGCTCGCGAAGCCGAAGTGTTGCGGCTCCTCGGCCGGCTCCGCGATCGCGGTTGTACCGTCGTGGTCGTTACCCACAACCTGGGCCAACTGGCGGCTTTCTCCCGCGTGCTGGTGCTGCGTGACAAACGACTGGTGTTCGACGGTTCGCCGAAGGAGTTGCGGAAGCAGGCGCCCGCGGGCGACGTGGCCGCGCTCGACCTCCGGAAGGTTAAGCCCAACGTTGAGCCCACAACGGCCAGCGGGAAACCGGCGCGGCCACGGCGGCGAAAATACCGCCCGGCGACCGCATGGTTCGGACAGGCTTGGCAATTGGTCCGGCGGGAGTTAGCCCTCTTGGACGGCCGACGCATCCGTCTACCGGTCAGCCGCGAGGGAACTCCTGGAACGGTGCAAGAATGCGTCGTCCCCCTGTTGCTTGCCCCGGTGTTCTTCGCCTTCGCGCTGCACTTCGCGGTCAACGCCCACGTCGCCGACGTCGCCACGCTCGGATTTCTGGCGGTTCTATCGTCGATCTGGATGGGCGCCAGCCTGAGCTTGATGTCGATCGTCAACGAGCGTGAGGTGTTCGACCATGAACGGCTACTCTTCCTGCGGGTCGGTTGTTATGTCACGGCCAAGACGCTGGTGCTCTACGTCCTCACGCTGGTGCAATCGCTTGTATTCGTCGCCCTATTGAGCTGGCTCCGCGGTGGGAGCGAGGCGCGTGGAATGTTGTACGCCGGCGCTTGGAGCAGCGTGTATTTCCCGCTCGTCGGCTGTGCCGGCGCCGGCCTGGGGATGTTCATCTCGGCGGTCTCGCGCCGCAGCAAGCCGGCGGCCAATTTCGTCCTGCCGTTGGCAATGATCGCGCAAATCGTCTTCAGCGTCCAGGTCGCAGTCGACGGAAAGCTGCCGTTTCACAAGGAGTACGGCCAGTTCAGCCTTCACCAGTGCGAGCGCATCGCCGTCCATCCTGCCGGCCGGCGCGCCGAAGTATGGCTGGCGCCCGAGCAAAAGACGGCGATACAACGGACGCCGAATGCGGTGAACGACGCTCGGACGCCCGCCAGGGCCGTTTCGACGGCGGACGACTCGCGGGAGACCGCGATGACGGAGCTTTCCCCGGGTTGGTATTGCGCGGACTGCATTGAGCGGCCACTTCGGCGCCAGCCGCCACCACGGTCGGATGGCGAATCTCGGTTTTACGAGGACGAGGATCGGAAGAGCGACCAAAATCGACCGAATCTGGCCGCGACATGGTGTTCGTACCTCACGATTTCAAGGTACGCCGACGTCGCTTTGCGGACGTTCGCGTACGACGGTCACGATGCCAAAGTGTTCCTTGGGGCGGCAGAACAGCCGTCGGATGGTTCCCCGACGATCCAGGAGCGATTCGGCTACCGCCGTTGGCGGCAAGAGGCGACGGCGGTACTCCTGCTTTTCGCAGTCGGGCTGCCGTTCGCGGTGGCCCTGGTTCTGACATGGCAGACCAACCCAAGGTGGCAGGCGCTCCCGCGACGCCTGACGACGGCTTGGAGCAGACGCTTCAGAACATCGAGCTTGATCTCGTCCAGGTGATCATCGACGTGCATCACAAGTTCGGCCTCGCCGGGTGGATGGTCAATCTAGCCGCAAACTGGCTTGGGGCGTTTTCGAACAGGGCGGAACGCGCCGTCGCCATCCGAGAGCATGCCCCCCCACACACCCCCCCAACAGAGCGGAAATCGGCGCGCATTTTTTGCCGTTTAGCAACTCCATGTTAGCAACAAATCAAGTCCCACGACGCGCGGGCATGCGTATTTCCCGGAGATTTTAAGGCAGTACCAGGATGGTGGACCATGGGTTCTTGCTTGAATCGAGTTGGATCGAACGGTTTTGACGTGTTTTGGACCGCATTCGAGTGAAAATGGGGCGCGGAAAGAAGAAACGGAGCCAGGAGCGCAATGGTGATCGCGCTGCTGGCTGACGCCAATATTCAGGGTCATATCGCGCGCCTCGTCGCAAGAATGTACCGGAAGCAGGCTCGCCGACTGCGCCCTACTGCCCCGGGATCACGCCGACGCGATAGTTGGTGATGTTGGCCTGGTTGCAAAACCCCATCACGCGGACGCCGAACTTCCAGGCGGCCTCTTCATCGCTACGGATCAAGACCGACGCGGTGCCGGGGTTTTTCAGTGCCGCCCGCCACAGCAAGGCCACAACCTGGTCTTCGGAAAGCTTTTCCCCCGCCACGATGTACTCGCCGGCGCGGGTCACGTTGATCACCAGCTCGTCGGGCGGCATCGAAAGGGGCTGCGATTCGGCCACCTCGGGTAACACCGCGCTCACCTCCCGCTCCTCCTGGTCGAAGCGCGTCGCGCAGAGGAAAAAGATCAGAAGCAGGAATACCATGTCGATGACGGGCGTCATGTTCGGCCCGTCGCTTTCGGCTTCGCTGGGAGGGAGACGCATTGTGAGGTTAGAGGTTAGAGGTTAGTGGTTAGTGGTTAGAGGTTAGAGGTTAGAGGTTGGGATCCGAAACGATCCGAAACCTAACCTCTAACCTCTAACCACTGCCTTCTTTCGTGCGCCCCGCCCTGTGTCTTCATCGGTTCACCGTCAACGGGTTGCCACCGGCGGGCTTTGCGGCGCCGCCCGCCTGCTCCAAGCGCTGGAATGCGGGGAGCGCCGCGGTGAGGTGGTCGTCGATCTCGCGCATCAGCCGCTCGCCGCGGCTATGGAAGTACGAAGCGAACAAGAGCGCCGGAATGGCGATGACCAACCCGGCCACGGTCGTCTCCAAGGCGAGATAGATGCCCTCGGCCAAGACCTCGGCCTTGCCCGTCCCTACCTGGCTGGTGACGCGAAAGGCCTCGAGCATGCCCACGACGGTCCCCAACAAGCCCACGAGCGGGGCCACGTTGGCGGCCACCGACAAGGGACGGATTCGCGCCCGCAACTCCGCCATTTCGCGCACCGCGGCGTCTTCCATCGCCTTCTCCATTTCCGGTAGCGGCCGGCCGGCGCGGAGCAGCCCCGCCGTGACGATGTGGGCCAGCGGCGACGGACTGCGCCGGCAGACTTCCTGAAAACTTTCGGCCCGCGATTCGCCCTTTTGCACCAAGTCGGCCAGATCGCGTACCAGATCGGCCGGCGCGACGCGGCGGCGCGTCAGGTGCGCCAGGCGTTCCATCGCGGCCGCGCCGGCGACCAGCGAGATGAAGCCCAGAAAGCCCATGAACGCGATGTTCACGGGTCCGCCCGCCGCGATCATCTCCCACAGATTGCCCGGCGGCGCCTTCTTGGAGGTATAGGAAAGCGGCGTCGCAGGTACGGCAGCCGTTTTTTCAGCCACGGCCTTATCGGTTGCCGGGTGCTCCGTTATGGCGGCGTGCTTCGGCGACTGCGGCTCTTGGGCGCGGAGTGGTGATGTTGTCGCGGAGACCAGGGGCCAGACCAGCGCGACGACCGCGACGACGTGACGTAACCGAGAACCCAAAACCCAAACCCCAAAATCCAAAATCCGTGTTATCCGAGACATCCGTATTATCCGTGGTTCCTGGTTTTTCATCATGAGCGACGTCGATGATTTTCTGTGGGCGGTGCCCACCCTACGATTTCTTCAAATTCGCCACGAGCGCCATCGCGTCTTTGGCCTTGGGATGCTGGGGAAACTTCTTGATGACCGTTTCGAGCGAGTCGATGGCCTTCTCCTTCTCCTTGAGTTCGATGAACACGCGGCCCGCCTCGAAGTGCCCCAGCGCCTGCCATTCTTGGTAAGGATAGCCGAGGGCGGCGGTGAGGAAGTGCTCGACCGCCTCATCGAGTTTCTTCTCGCGGAAGGCGCATTCGCCGATCATGAAGCGGGCTTTGGCCGCCGTCTCGGTCTCGGTCTCCTTGGTGACCTGCTCGTAAACCTGCTTCGCCTGGGGCAGTTTTTCCTGGTTCTGCATCGCCCAGCCAAGACCGTAGCGAGCTTCGCTGACCAACTCGAACTTGGGAAACTGCGTGACCAGCGCCTGGTAATGCGCCTCGCTGGCCGGCCATTGCTTCAAGCCCGCCGCGCAGGCGCCCGAGCGGTACAAAGCCCGCGGCAGGTACTTCTCTTGCTTCTGCTCGACCGACCTGGCGAACAGCGGAAGCGCCTCGGCGAACTTGTCCTGGCGGAACAGGCACTCGCCGGCAAGGTAGGTGCCGTCGGCCACCATCGCCCCTTGCGGAAACGCCTGCAACTGCGCCCGGAACGCGGCCACCGCTTCGGCGAACTTTTCGGCCTGGTAGTGCGACCAGCCAAGCTTGAACTGCAATTTCTCCTTGAGCTCGGGTTCCTTCGCCTTCGTCACGCCGGCCGCGTAGGCCGTTGCCGCCTCGGTCCAGCGCTTCGCTTTCTCGTGGTACTCGCCGACGCGAAACCAACTCTCCGCCGCCAATGGGCTGTCGCCCAACGACGTCGCCAGCAACCGGCGCGTGTCGGCCGCTTCCTTCTCCTTCTTCAGTTCATCGTAGGCGAACGCCAGTTCGTAATAGACTTTGTCGGCATGAACGTACTTGGGCGCCTCGGCCAACAGGGTCGTGAGCGTGGCGGCGGCCTGGTCGGGCTGCTTCAGGCCCATTTGACACAGCGCCAACGCGTAGCGCGCGTCGAGCGCGTCGTCGGGGGGCGGCTTGGCCGCCAGGAAGGCTTGCAAGTCGGCCAGGGCGGGTTGAAACTGCTTCAGGCGCTGCTGCGACAGCCCGCGCACGTACTTGGCCCGCGGGGCGATGTCGCTCATTCCGAACCGATCGACCACCACCGACAGCGCCGTCACGGCGCCGGCGAAGTCCTGCTTGGCGAACTTGGCGCGGCCCACGCCGTAGGCCGCCCGCGGCGCGATCGTGCTCATGGGGAATTGCGACAACAACGTCTCGTATTGCTGGACCGCATCGTCGAACTTTTCCCGCGCCAGCGCGATTTCGCCCAGTTGATAAATCGCCTGGTCGCGCAGTCGGCTCATGGGATAGGCCGAGAGCAGTCGGTTCAACTCGGCGGTGGCTTCGGCCGGCTTGGCCTGGGCATGTAGCGAGTCGGCCAGAACGAGCGAGACTTCATCGGCGCGAGTCCAGTCGGGCTTCACGCGCAGCGCGTCTTGCAACGACGCGACGGCCGGCGGCAAGCGGCCCGCGTCGCGATGCGCGCGGCCCACCAGCAGCCTGGCTTCGGCCGCCAGCGCCGGATCGAGCAGCTTGGGCAAGGCCGGCGTCAATTCGGCGACCACCGCATCGTATTTCTTTTGCAAATAGAGGCAGAGTCCCACCCGCGCCACGCTTTGGGGCGCATGGCGATGCAGGGGGTGCTTGGCGAGCAGATCGCGATAAAGTTTTTCCGCCTCGGCCGCCTGGGGCACCGCGTCGTTGACACCCGCGGCCAGCAGCAGGCTTTCGGCCGCGATGAACGTCACCTCGGGCGCGAGCGCGTGTTTCGCATATTTCACGTTGGCCAAGAAGGCGGTCGCCTGCTTGTGGGCCTCGGCGTGCTCGCCCAAGGTCAAGGCCGCCAGCGCCGCCATGTACGCGGCCCGCGGCGCCAATTCGTGGTCGGGGCGTTGGGCGGCGAACTGCAAGTAGAGCGGCACGGTTTCCTTGCGGCGATCGGGCAATTCGTAGATCGCGTCGATACGGCCGAGTTGCAACTGGGGCAAGAGGGTGCTTTGCGCGTAGGCTTGCACCGCCCGGTCGGCCTCGACCAGCGCGGCCGGCGCCTGGTTGAGCTTGACCAGCGTTTTCGTCAGCCAGTACGACGCCTCGGGCGCGACTTCGCTATTGCCTGCTGTGTTATTGCCTGCTGTGTTATTGCCGGCCAGGGCGGCGGCCAGGGCCGTTCGCGCCTCGGCGAACTTGCCCGCTTGGTAGAGCGCTTTGCCCGCCGCCGTTTGGGCCGCCCCGATGTGCGCGCTCTTGGGAAACTTTTGCGGTAGCGAGAGGTACAGCGCCGCGGCCTGGTCGGCTTGGCCCTGCTCGCCAACGCATTGGGCCTGGCGCAACAGGGCCAGATCGGCCCGCGGAAAATCGGCGATCGCGGCGGCCTGGGCCAGCGTCTGGGCGGCCTCGGGGTATTTTTTCAGCCGTAACTGCGATAGTCCCAGCCGCAATTTGCACTCGCTGGCGTGTGGATGAGCGGCGTGCGCCGTCAGGAACGCCTGGAACGTCGCCGCGGCGGCCTCGTCCAGCCCAAGCTCCTGCCGCGCCGCGCCCAGGGCATAGCGGGCGTCGGGCACCAGCTCGCTTTGCGGGTACGTTGCGATCAATTTTTCGTAAAGCGGCAGCGCGGCCTTGGCGTCGCCGGCCGCAACGAGGCACTCTCCTTGGTAAAGGGTTGCCCCGGCGGCGTGCTTGCTTTGGGGAAACGTGGCCGGCACGGCGGCGAAGGCCTCGGCGGCCGTCTTGAATTCATCGGGCTTCTTCGAATTCAACGCCAGGTTGTAGAGCGCCAGCGCCAGGTTGAATTGCGAGGCGTCGCGCGAGGCGAACCGCGGGTACTTCTGCATCGCCAGGCGGAACGTGGCGGCGGCCTTGTCGAAGTCGCCGGCCTGCAACTGGCAGGTGCCCAGGTAGTGGTGCGCCCGATCGAGCCGCTCGTCCTTGGGGTAGGTCTCGATGAACTTCGTCCAGCGAGCGGCGGCCTGCGGATAGAGTTTTTTGTTCTGCAAGCCGACCGCCACTGCATAGTCGCGCGTCGCCGCCGCGTCGGGCTTGGGTTCGTCGGCCCGCGCCATGCGCGGCACGAGCCAGGTACACAGCCCCAGGACGCACCATGCCGGAGCAAACCGGCAGGCAAAACTCGCGGCGCGTGTCATCCGTACCGTTCGACCGGGCACTGGGTTTCCCTCCTGTGAACCAAGCCCATCTTCGCCCGGTCATTCACGCATGTCAAGTTGGTGATGAACGACGACTTGCTGGCGGCGCCGTTCGGCAACATGGGTCAGGAACTTTTCGTGGCTTGCCTCTGCCTTGGCGATCAATTCGGGCGGGTTCCCTCACGCATCTGGGCGACGGAAAACAGGGGGCTAACGCCCCCCGCTCGCCACGGAAAGGCCGGCCTGGTACTTCACCCGGCCGCCGACGATCACCGTGTCGGCCCGGCCGCGGAGCTCCCAGCCGGCAAACGGCGTGTTGCGGCTCTTCGAGCGAAAATGTTGCGGATCGACCTTCCACGAATGCGCGGGGTCGATGATCGTCACATCGGCGTCGGACCCCACGGCCAACGTCCCCTTGGCAATCCCCAACACGCGCGCCGGGTTGATCGTCATTTTTTCGATCGCCCGCGGCCAGGTGAGGTGGCCCGGCTCGATCAGCCGCGTGACGACTAGCCCCAACGCCGTTTCCAGGCCGAGGATGCCGAACGGGGCCTGGTCCAACTCCTGCATCTTCTTCTCCTGCGCGTGCGGGGCATGGTCGGTGCAGATCACTTCGATCGTTCCGTCGACCAGCCCGGCGATGCAGGCCTCGACGTCGCTTTGGCTCCGCAACGGCGGGCTCATCTTGTAGTTCGAGTCGAACGTGCGCAGCGATTCGTCGGTGAGCGTGAAGTGGTGCGGACAGACCTCGGTACTGACGCGCACGCCGCGTTTTTTCGCCCGCCGGACCAGATCGACGCTGCCGGCGCTGGAAACGTGCATGATGTGGATGCGTCCGCCGGTGGCCTGAGCCAACGCGATGTCGCGACTGGTCATCACGTCCTCGGCGGCGGAGGGCATGCCCGGCAGGCCGAGCACCAGCGAGACCAGCCCCTCGTGCATCACCCCGCCGTGGGTCAGCTCGCGGACCTCCGCGTGGTTCAGGATCGGCTTATCGAACATCAGGCAATATTCAAAGGCCCGCCGCAACAACTCGGCGTCGTAGACCGGGGCGCCGTCATCGCTGAAGGCCACGGCGCCGGCCTCGACCAATTGGCCGATCTCGGCCAACTCCTTTCCCTCTCGATTCTTGCTCACGCAGGCCACGACGAACACGTTGCAATGGTTGGCCAGCGCGGCCTGGTGCCGGATGAACTCGACGGTGGCCTGAGTGTCGATCGGCGGCTCCGTGTTGGGGATGCAGGCGATCGAGGTGAAGCCGCCGGCCAGCGCGGCGGCGGTGCCGCTGGCGATCGTCTCATCCTCTTCGCGGCCCGGCTCGCGGAGATGGACGTGCATGTCGATCAGCCCCGGCGCGACGATCTTGCCCGCCGCGTCGAGCACATCGTCGTTACCGTGGGGCGAAACGTCCAAGCCGGCCACGCGGCCGTCTTCCAACCGCAGGTTCATCACGCGGTCGAGCCCCTGGCTGGGGTCGATCACGCGGCCGTTCTTGATGAGGAGATTGGTCATTGGTCATTGGTCATCGGTCATTGGTCATTGGTCATTGGTCATCGGTCATTGGTCATTGGTCATCGGTCATTGGTCTCAACGCGGGGCAAACAGGGGGCTAACGCCCCCCGCTCGCCTTCTCCTTCCTCCTTATCCCACTCCGCAGATCAGCCACAGCACGGCCATGCGAATCGCCAGACCGTTGGTAACCTGTTCGAGAATGACCGAGTGGGGACCGTCGGCCACGTCGGGCGTCACCTCGACGCCGCGGTTGATCGGGCCGGGCGCCAGAATCAGGATGTCGTCCTTGGCACGCGCCAGCCGCTCGCCATTCATGGCATAGAGATGAGCGTACTCGCGAACCGACGGGAAGGGGCGCGTCGATTGCCTCTCGAACTGAATCCGCAGCAGATTCAGCACGTCGCAACGGGGCAGGATCGTGTCGAGGTTGTGCGAGACTTCCACCCCCAACTCGCGCCACAGCGGTGAGACCAACGTCGAAGGACCGCAGACGATCACATGCGCCCCCAGTTTCTTGAGGCCCCAGATGTTCGAGCGCGCGGTGCGGCTATGGGCGATGTCGCCCACCAGGGCCACGGTCAGCCCGGTGAGGTCGCCGCGGTGTTCGCGAATCGTGAGGATGTCCAACAGTCCCTGCGTGGGGTGCTCGTGCGGGCCGTCGCCGGCGTTGATCACCGAGCAATCGAGTTGCTGGGCCAGCAGGTGGGGGGTGCCGGGCGTGCGGTGGCGGACGACGACCACGTCGACCCCCATCGCCTCGATGTTCTTGGCCGTGTCGATGAACGTCTCGCCTTTCGAGAGGCTGCTGCCCGAGGCTGTGAAATCGACCGTGTCGGCGCCCAGCCGCCGCGCGGCCAACGAGAAACTGGTGCGCGTGCGGGTCGAGGCCTCGAAGAACAGGTTGGCGCAGGTTCGGCCGGGCAAGACCGACAGCTTCTGTTTGCAGCCCCCCGTGGCGTGCTTGAACATCACCGCGGCGTCGAGAACGCAGTTCAGTTCCTCGGCCGAAAAGTCTTCCAGGCCCAACAAGTGCCGCCGCGTCCATATCGCCGGTACGGCGCCGATTTCGGTCATCAAGTCGATGCTCATGAGAAAGAATCACTCCGCCGCGTCGTTGGCCCTCGCCATGCTGATTCTAGCAAAGTGCGCGCGGCGAACAACTATACTGGAAGAACGGTTTCAACGCCCCAGCCCGCCGACGGCGAGCCCCAACACGGCAAACAGGATCACGTATCATGCCGCCGGCAAGGGCAGCCGGCCGCTTCCAGAAGCCGACAGGTGGGTATTGAGATTTCCGAGCCACGCCGGTGCTTCGACGCGCGGACGGAGTAGATACTTAACGCGATCGAGAATGAAACATTCACGGTGGCTGGGGCAGAGCGTCAGCGATGCCCCCGGTCGCTATCACCACATTTCTCGTGCCAAAATGTTTCATTCTCGGCCGCGTGAAGTATGTACCACCTCGAAGAAAACCGCCATGATCGGCTTCTCAAATCCCTAAAGCCTTTCCCCGCAACCACATCCGTGCGATCCGCGTCATCCGTGCCATTCGTGGTTGCTGGTCCGTCCATCAGAAAACGCACCGCCGCGAGATTCCAAGAATTTTGCTCGCGTCCTCTTGCCAGCGGCCTGTCGATCCTAGAGAATAAGGTTGCGGGATTCTGAAAAGCCCGATCGATGGTACTCGGAGAAGCGATGGTACTAGGAGAAGCACGGTGAACGCAATCGACGCGCTGAAACGCAAGTGGCAGGAATGGACCGGCGAGGAGGAAACTCCGCTGGACGGTGATACCCCGGCCTGGATCGTCAGTGTGGCGGTGCATCTGGCGGTGCTCGTGACCCTGGCAATCATCTTTCAGCAGCACAAGAGCAACCAGCTCAGCCTCGTGATTTCCACCCTCGACGAGCCGGCCGACGTCGAACTGCAAGATGTCGAGGAATTCAGTTTTTCTCCCGATCGGCAGGTCGATACGGGCGCGAGCAGTCTTGCCGGCGTCGAAGCGGCGCTGGCCGTCGCGCCCCTTTATTCGGCGGAGTCGAACCTCAAGAACGAAGAAGTGCGCACCGATTCGCCGACGGTCGTCGTTCCCGTCTTGGACGCGTTGACCTCGGCTTCGACGATCGACGAGAACCTTTCGGTCAAGGGAGCGGCCGGCGTGGGGGCGACCGGCGCCATGGGCGCGGTCGACCGCCTGACCGAGGAAGTGGCGGCCTCGCTCGAAGAGCGCCGCACGCTGGTGGTCTGGTTGCTCGACCAGTCGCTCAGCATGCAGCCGCAGCGCGAGGCGATCGCCAAGCGACTCGACCGGATCTACCAGGAACTTCGGCTGCCCGAAAAGCCGGATACCTCGCCGGCCCAGTCGCCGCTGTTGAGTTCGGTGGTGGCGTTCGGCAAGAACGTGACCTTCAAGATCGACGAGCCGACCGCCGACCTGGCCGAAATCAAGCAGGCCGTGGCGAGCATCGAGAACGATCCGTCCGGCGTGGAAATGACCTTCACGGCGATCGCGTTGACGGTGAAGAAGTACCAGCATTTTCGCATGCAAGCGCCGCGCCGCAATGTTCTGATCATGGTCTTCAGCGACGAAGTGGGCGACGACGAAGCCCGCATGGAAGACGCCCTGTCACTTTGCCGGCGTCACGAAATGCCGGTTTTCGTGGTGGGCGTTCCCGCCCCATTCTGCCGTAAAGACATCGAAGTCCGCTACGTCGATCCCGACCCTAAGTACGACCAGGGCGACCAGTGGCCCACGGTGCGCCAGGGACCGGAGTCGCTGTTTCCCGAGGGGGTGCTGTTGCCCTTCGCCGGCAAACGCCATGAGGATCTGTTGCACCTCGATTCGGGATTCGGCCCGTTCGCCTTGACCCGGCTGTGCTACGAGACGGGCGGCATCTATTTCGCGGTCCACCCGAACCGCCACGAGGAGGCCGGCAAAAGCAAACAGCCCATCGCCGTGATGTCGTCGCGGCTCGATCACTTCTTCGACCCGGCCGTGATGCGGAGCTACCAGCCCGAATACGTCTCGATGCGCGAGTACGAACAGAAGATGCGGCACAACAAGGCGCGCCAAGCTCTGTTCGAGGCGTCGAAAATGGCGGCGGTCGGTCCCTTGGAGAACCCACGTATCGAGTTTCCCAAGGAGGACGAAGCGAGCTTGAAGCGTTTGTTCGACGAGGCGCAGTTGGCGGCGGCCAAGCTGGGCCCGAAGCTCGACCTGCTCTACCAGACCCTCAAGCAAGGTGAAAAGGACCGCGCCAAGCTGACCGAACCGCGCTGGCAAGCCGGTTTCGACCTGGCGATGGGCCGCGTACTGGCCAACAAGGTGCGAACCGAAAGCTATAACATGATGTTGGCCAAGGCCAAGGGGGGAATGAAGTTCGAAAAGCCCGACAGCGACACCTTCGTCCTCGTGGCGGCCGACGAAATCACGGTGGGCAGCGCCACCGAAAAGCTGGCCAAGCAAGCCCGCGAGTACCTCGAGCGGGTCCGCACGCAACACGCTGATACCCCGTGGGGCATGCTGGCCGAGGCCGAGTTGAAGGAGCCGATCGGCTGGAAATGGTCGGAAAAGTCGAACCAACTGGCCAAGAAGAAAATGGCCATGGGCGGTGGCGGCGCCGGCGGCACGCCCCAGGACGCGCTCAAGAAGCTCGAAAAACCCAAGCCGAAGCGCGAAGGCGTCAAGCTGTAAGAGACTCCCAGGGTATAGCTCCGTTGCCATGACGCACTTGCGACGTTGGATGGCGCCGTTGGCCCTGTTGCTTGCGCTTGCCGGCCGGCTGATGGTATGCGCCGCCGAACCGAACGGGCCAAGCGACGACTTGCCGCGGCTCATTGCCGGCTTGGATGCCGACCGCTTCGAGGTCCGCCGCCATTGCGGCGAGCGTCTAAACGAGTTGGCCGCGCAAACCGCGTGGCGCGAGCGCCTGGCCGCCGCCATCGGCCGAGCCTTGCTCGACCCTGAAACGTCGATCGAAGTCCGCCGGCGATTGGGTCCGTTGGCCGAACGATTGCCTAAGTTTGCGCCCGAACCGCCGGCCGAACTGCCGCCTGGCGAGTTCGATCGCTTGATTGCCGGGCTCGATGCCGAGCGGTTCGGCGCCCGTTTGGGCGCCGCGAGCCGATTGACGTGGCTCATCGAGCGGCCCGAATGGGCTTGCCAGGTGATCCAGCGGCTCAAGCGGCTCCGCGGCGACGCGGCGCTTTCGGCGGAAGCGCGCCAACGGATCGAACCGATTTGGGACGCGGCGCGCCGGGTGTGGCTGGCCAGCGATCCGGCCGCCTGGCGAATGCCACCGGTTTCCGAGGCCGAGATTCGCCGTTGGATCGACGAATTGGTCGTTGGGCCCTCGCCCTCCAGAACTCGTGCGAGTCCGGCTACGCAGCTCGCAACCGAGCCGGCAAAGCGGCGGGCGGCGGCCCGTTGGCAAGCGGCCGAACAGGAGTTGCTCGACCTGTTGGCGCGCGACGAGTATCTGCCCAAGGTCAAGGCGGCGCTGGAAGCTCGCCTGGCCGCCGGCGACCTGGACGCGGGCGCCGAGGGCCGCATCGACAACCTGCTCGAATGGACTCGCCCGATGCTCGTCGCCGAGCGATGGATGGAAGAATTCGGCCGTGGTCAAAATGTCTTGGTGCAGTACCTTCGGGTGGGCGAAGAGAACTACGTGACCGGCGCCGCCCATCCTTGCCTTTTCGATCAGGTCGATGATTTCACGGCCCACTGCGTGAGTGGCAACAACCTGTTACCGGGCACCTACCGCGTGGGCGTGCTGTTTCCGACCCCCAATGCGTTGGGCTCCGACGCCCAGTTTCGGCTCGTCAACTTGCCGACGCCGCGCCGGCGGATGGCCTACGAGCAATACCTCAAGATCCAGGAGTCGCAGCGCTTTGCCGAGTTGTCCCGGCGTACGCTCGACGATCTGCTGATCCAGAAGCGGCCCCTCAAGGAAGCCGAGTTGGTGATGCTTGAGAAACTCGACGCGGTCGCCGTTTCGCGTTTCGCCAGTGGTTATTTGCCAATCCAAGGCGATCCCGAACCGTCCGACCGGAAGACCGAACGCCGCATAGGCCGCGCCAGCCCCTACCAGAACCTCTGTTGTCTGCTGGTCGAGCACGGTACGCGCGAGGCGGCGCCGGGACTGATCGCGGCGCTTACGGCGGACCTTTTTCCGCCCTTGGCGGGCGAAGGGGCCTGCGCCTGGCACTGGCTCGCCGGGCTGGCCATTGCCCAGCGCGATCCATGGGCCGCCAGTAACAAGTCCGCCGGCGAGGCGTTGCCCGACGGCCGCGGATTGCCCGGCTGCGACGAGTGGCTGGCCGGCCTGATGGAACGGACTGATCCGCTTTCGACCGTGGACGCCGCTTCATCCGGTTCATTCGGCCTCGCTCCGCCCGATCTGGGCGCGACGGCCGCGGCCATCCTGTTGGCGAGGCACCACGTCGATTGGGGCCGCTTTGGCCTTGAATGGGCCGGGGACCGCTTGATTGCCGAGGTGGGTGGGCCGAACTATCGCTTCGTTTCGCCCGCCATGCGAAGGAAAGCCCTCGATTGGTGGGCCGAGCGGCAAAGGCGACACGAGATGCCATGAAAAGCCGCCGCGTTGCGCAGCAACGCGGCTTCGGCGCAGCCGAAACTGCGCAAGAAAAAACTGGCAAAACCGTACCTGTTCCGACAAGGAAATCCGTCTCGGCGGATTGCCCGGCTTTAGACGCGTTAAGACTTCTTCCCCCGCAGCGTCCATTTGTGCCCGACGCGCCGATGCTTTCGTCGGGTAAAGGTACGGTTTTGCCAGTTTTTTCTGACGGCGGCGCGGGCGATCGCGTGGACGTCCGAACCGCCGCGGAGCGCCGTAGCGTTGCCCCAAATTTTTTCCCAAAATTGGTATTGACGGGTTCTTTTTCCTCTAGACTTCCACGAATGTTCACCTCAGGAATTTTGTTAATGTACCTTACGCCGACGTGAGTCGGTCAGCAATTTTCATTTCCAGCGCGATCGAGGAGCTCGGGCGCGCGGAGCGTCCGGGGAGCCGTTCCCACGCGGAGCGTGGGAACGAGTAACTGTCAGGTTTCCGGCACGCCGGTTTCCTTCGATCCGGTGCGAAATGCCCCTTTCCCGCTCGGCGAGACAAGCTAAACTGGGGTAGCCCCCGGCGCGCCGGCCGCTAGAATGCTAGGTTTGCCGCCGGATGGCGTATTTCGGGCGTCGGCGCCGTGCGGTCGCCCATCAGGTGGAAGGAGATTTCTTCGGTGCAGATCAAGATTTCGACGCGGCACGGCCACTTGAGCGAGGCTACTCAGGCTAAGATGACCACCAAGTTGGAACGGTTGCCTCGCCTCTTTGAGCGGCTTTCCGCCATTGAAGTCACGGTGGATTTGGAACATAAGGATACCCCCACGGTCGATCTACGGGTTTCGGCCGAGCACAAGCACGATTTCGTGGCCACCGAGCGGGCGGGCGATCTGATGGCCTCGCTGGACGGCAGCATCCACAAGGTCGAACAGCAACTCCGAAAATACAAACAAAAGGTCCAGGATCACCACAAAAGCCCCGGACTCCGGCAGCAGAACGCGTCCGACGAGTCGCCGGATCCAGGTGAGTTACCGGCCACGGGGGAAGAATGAGCGTCGTGGGTCCAGAGAAAGGAGCTTGGTGCATGAAGTTCGCCGACTTTGTGAGCCGCGAGGCGATCAAAGGGAATCTGGCGGCCGAGGACAAGGAGGGAGTCATTCGGGAAATGGCCCAGGCCTTGCTCGGCGCCGGCAAGATCGCCGCCAGCGAGCTCGAGAGCATCGTCAAGGCGATCCTCAAGCGCGAGGAGTTGGGGAGCACGGGGATCGGCCGCGGCGTGGCCGTCCCGCACACCAAGCATCCCAGCGTCGAGCGCTTGATCGGCGCCGTGGCCGTCAGCGCCAAGGGGGTCGATTTCAGCAGTCTCGACGGTGAAAAGGTCCATCTCTTTTTCCTGTTGATCTCGCCTCCCGATCGGCCGGGCGACCATTTGCGAGCCTTGGAAAGCGTCTCGCGGCAACTGCGCGACGATACGTTCTGCAAGTTCCTCAAACAAGCCAGGAACGCGGACGACGTGGCGCAATTACTGGACGAGGCCGACAACAACCAATAACCAATTTGTTTCGTGAGGGATGAACGAAGAGAAAATCACCCGGATGGTCGAGGTCGCCAATTCCCAGGGATTGCATGCGCGTCCCGCCGATATGATCGTCAAGACGGCGTCGCGTTTCGCTTCCCAGATCGAACTGGTCAAGGGGGCCGAGCGCGTTGACGCCAAGAGCATTCTGGCGATTCTGACGCTGGCCGCGGTGGCGGGAACGCGACTGTCGATCGAAGCCAAGGGTCCGGACGCCGCGGCGGCGCTCGACGCCTTGGCGGAACTTTTCGGCCGCCAGTTTTCCGAAGCGGGAAACCAGGCCGAAGAAGAAAACATGCACGGTTAGATGCAGAAACTGCAGGGTATCGCCGTATCGCCGGGCGTGGCCATCGGCGAGGCGTTCGTGATGGACAACGAGGGATTTCGCATCCCGCGTCGGTTCGTCGATCGAGACGCCGTCGACGACGAGTTGGAACGCCTGCAACGGGCCGTCGAGGCCGCCGCGGTCGAAATCAAACGCAACCGCGATGCGGTTTCGCGCGAATTGGGCGTGGAATACGGCGCGATCTTCGAGGCCCACTTGCAAATGCTGCACGACCCGCGGCTGCGCGGCGAGTTGGAGCAAATGATCCGCGAGCGGCACTACGCTCCCGAATACGCCGTGAGCCGCACCTTGCGCCGCTACGCCAAGGTCTTCCAAACGCTCGATTCGAGCTACCTGGCCGAGCGCGCCAACGACATCTTCGACATCGAAAAACGGCTGCTGCGAAACCTGTTGGGCCGCCGCCGCGAGGAGCTCTCGCGTTTGACTTCGCCCGTCTTGATCCTGGCGCGCAACCTCACCCCCAGCGAAACGGCCAACCTCGACCGCCGCTTCGTGATGGGGCTGGTCACCGAAGTCGGCGGCGCCGGCAGCCATACGGCCATCGTCGCCGAGGGGCTGGAAATCCCCGCCGTCGTGGGCACCGGCCCCTTCATGACCGACGTCTCCGGCGGCGAAATGGTGATCATCGACGGCGACCAGGGGCTCGTGATCCTGCACCCCGACGAGGAAACCATCGCGCGCTACCGGCACGAGGTCGAGCAGCGGCGCGCGCGCACGATCCGGCTCGAGGCGCTGCGCGACTTGCCCGCCGAAACCGCCGACGGCCACCGCGTCGACCTGTTCGGCAACATCGAGTTTCCGCACGAGGCCAAACTCTGCGTCGCGAAGGGCGCCGGAGGCATCGGCCTGTACCGCACCGAGTTCCTCTACCTGGGCGCCGAAACGGAACCCGACGAGGAGGCCCATTACCAGGCCTACGCCGGAGTGATCGAGACGATGGCCGGCAGGCCCGTGGTGATCCGCACGCTCGACCTGGGCGCCGACAAGCTGCTCATCGGCTCGGCCGACAACGAGCGAAACCCGTTTTTGGGTCTACGCAGCATCCGGCTCAGTCTCCGCAACCTGCCGATGTTCCGCACCCAGTTGCGCGCCATCCTTCGCGCCAGCGTGCTGGGCGACGTTCGGGTCATGTTCCCGCTGATCTCGACGATGCTCGAGCTACGGCAGGTCAAGATGCTGCTGGCCGACGTGATGGAAGACCTGGAGGAGCACGGCCAGCCGTTTCGCCGCGATTTGAAGGTCGGCATGATGGTCGAAGTTCCGTCGGTCGTGGTGCTGATCGACCGCTTCGTCGAGGAGGTCGATTTTCTTTCGATCGGCACCAACGACTTGATCCAGTACACGCTGGCCGTCGACCGCAGCAACAAGGACGTGGCCCCGCTGTACGCGGCCAGCGATCCGGCGGTCTTGAAGCTGATCGAGCTGACGGTCGACTCGGCGCGGCGCCGGAACATCGCGGTGAACCTGTGCGGACAGATGAGCGGCAGTCCCACCTACACGATGTTGTTGCTGGGGTTGGGGCTGCGTCAGATGAGCGTCACGCCCGGCGCCATTCCGGAAATCAAGAAAATCTGCCGTAGCGTGACGGTGGAGCATTGCCGGGCGGTGGCGGCCCGGGCGATGAGCTTGGAGAACGCGCGCGACGTCAAGAGCTACCTGAAGGAAGAGTTGAAGAAGATCCTGCCGGAGTTGGCGGGATAAGCGAGATTTCACCCGTCGTTGCCCGCGAACTGGTCGCGGGGTTTCGGCGGCGGGCACCTACGAGCGATCCGCGCCGCGACAGCCGTGGCGCGAACGAGCGAACCGATGGTTCGACGACGAGTACGCATTCGATATTGCAAACACGGAGACCTGCGGCTCCTGGGCCATCGCGATTTGGCGCGCGCCTGGGAACGGGTGTTTCGTCGCGCCGGCGTGGGCCTGCGGATGAGCGAGGGATTCCACCCCAAGCCGCGGCTGAGTTTTCCCTCGGCCCTGGCCGTGGGGGTTTGCGGCGCCGCCGAGGTGCTGGAGGCCGAGATCACCTGCGAGGGATCCGCCGCCGAGTTGGCGGCGGCCTTGGCGCGGTGCGCGCCGGAGGGCCTGGCCGTGACGACGGTGGAATGGTTGCCCGCGGGCACGCCGCCGTCGCAAGTACGGCGGGTGGTCTACGAGTTGCCCGTCCCGCGCCCCTGGCCCCTTGGCCTGGCCGAGCGCGTCGCGCGCTGGCCCGGCGAGGGGCCCACGACGGTCGACCGCGGGCAGGGGCGCAGGCCAATCGACCTGGCCGCCCTGGTCGAGGACGTCGAACTCGACGGCAACGTGTTGCGCATGCGAATTCGGGTCACGCCCCAGGGTACGGCCCGGCCGCGCGAAGTGCTCGCGGCGCTCGGATTGGAAGATGGGGAGCAACAAGGCTTCCACCTCACGCGCACCGTCGTGGAGTTGGAGCCGAACGAGAAAGCGAAATCATGAAACAAGAGATGCTGATCAATGTGTCGCAGCCCGAGGAATGCCGGATTGCGATTGTCGAGGACGGGATGCTGGAGGAGTTGTACATCGAGCGTAGCAGCCAGGACAACTACGTGGGCAACATCTACAAGGGGCGGGTGGTGAACCTGGAGCCGAGCATCCAGGCGGCCTTCGTCGATTTCGGCGTCGGCCGCAATGGTTTCCTGCACATCAGCGACGTCGAATCGCAGTATTTCCGCCAAGGCGGTTACGATCCGGGCAAGCCGATCGAATCGGGTGTGCGCGGCGCGCGCGATTTCGATTTTGGCGACGCCCACGACGCCGACGATGAGGGCGACGGCGAAGACCGCCCCAATGGCGAAGACGGCTCCAACGGCGGAGGCTCCAACGGCGGAGGCCCCAATGGCGGCGGCCCTAATGGCGGAGGCCCCAACGGCGGCGGGCGGTCCAACGGCGGAGGAGGAGGGCCGCGTGTTCGGCGCCTGCGGCCCGGTGCCCGGCCGCGAGTCAAGCCGCCCATCCAAGAGATCCTCCGCCGCGGCGATGAGGTGTTGGTGCAGGTCATCAAGGAAGGCATCGGCAGCAAGGGCCCGACGCTGTCGACCTACATCAGCATTCCCGGCCGTTACCTGGTGCTGATGCCCGCCCTGGGCCGCGTCGGCGTTTCTCGCAAGATCGAGGATGACGACGCGCGGCGCAAGCTGCGCGACGTGATGCTCGAACTCAACCCGCCCAAGGGGCTGGGCTTCATCGTCCGCACGGCCGGCGTCGATCGGACCAAGAAGGAGCTTTCACGCGACCTGGCCTATCTCTTGCGGCTGTGGAAGGTGATCGTGCGGCGGATCAAGAAGTACCCCGCTCCGATCGACATCTACGAAGAAAGCGACATGATCATCCGCACGATCCGCGACGTCTTCACCGGCGACGTCGATTCGATCTACATCGACGAGCCGGCCGCCTTTGAGCGGGCCAAGGAGTTCCTGCAAATCGTCATGCCCCGCTACGTCAGCCGCTTGCAACTCTACGAAGGCAAGGAACCGTTGTTCCACAAGTACCGCCTCGACGACGAGATCGCCCTGATCCAGCAGCGGAAAGTGTCGCTGAAGCAGGGGGGCGGCATCGTGATCGACCAGACGGAGGCCCTGGTGGCCATCGACGTCAACAGCGGCAATTTCCGCGCCGACGACAACGCCGAGGAAACGGCCTACCAGATGAACCTTCTGGCCGCCAAGGAGATCGCGCGGCAGTTGCGCTTGCGCGATTTGGGCGGCGTGATCGTCAACGACTTCATCGACATGCGCAAGGACCGGCACCGTCGCAACGTCGAGCGGGCCTTGCGCGACGCGGTCAAGCGCGACCGGGCGCGCACGAAGATTCTCCGCATCAGTCCCTTCGGCCTGATCGAGATGACCCGGCAGCGCATCCGCCCGAGCTTGAAGCGGAGCGTGTTCAAGGACTGTCCCGATTGCAACGGGACGGGCGTGGTCAAGACGGCCGAGAGCATGGCCATCGAGGCCGTGCGGCTTTTGATCCTGGCGGCCCAGCAAGACACGATCGCCCGCATCTCGATCACGGTGGCCGACGACGTCGCGACCTACCTGAACAACAAGAAGCGGCGCGACCTGTCGCGGTTGGAGGATGAGAGCGGCATCGTCGTGCAAATCCTCGGCAGCGAGGACGTTTCGCCCGAGCACCTGGTACTGGAGTGCCACGACGAAAGCGGCCGGGAAATCAAGTTCCCGCACGGGTAGGGTGGGCACCGCCCACAGCATGTGAGCTATGCAATGGAATAGGCTCTATACTTCACCCGGCCGACAATGCGACATTTTGTCACGAGAAAGTGGTGGCTGGTGGCAGAGCGTAAGCGATGCCCCGGCTAGATAGCGACCGGGGCATCGCTTACGCTCTGCGCCAGCCACCGTGAATGTCTCATTCTCGAGCGCGTGAAGTATAAGTCGGCAAGGCCGGCTTGCCAGCCGGAAAGCGGCGCGTCATGCTACGGAGATGGTCAGGTTCTTTGCCAAGGTCATCAATCTTCTGAAGCTGAAGCGGCGTTGGCTCCAGTTCAGCCTGAGCACGTTGTTCATCGTCGTGACGCTGTTCAGCGTCTGGTTGGCCGACCGGGTAAACCCGGTTCGCCGGCTCGAACGTCAACTGAGCGACGAAAGCGAGTACGCTCGTCAGGAGGCCGCCCGCAAGCTCGGTTGCCTGGGGAGTCAAAGCAAGGGCGCCGAAGCCTCGTTGGTCGTCGCGCTCAAGGACGAAAGCGCGGAGGTCCGCTCGACCGCGGGCCGCCGAAGGCGGCCCGCGGGGCGACACGGACGACGGGGGGAGTGGGGGCATTGGATGTAGAAACCAGCGTCAAATACCAGGGGGCAAGCCCCTGGCCTGTTTTCGACCCCGACTTGTGTGGAACAACGATGGCTTACGCCCCAGGCTAAGAGCCTATCCAAAAGCCGCCTTGTGGTGCAGGCGTCCCGCCTGCCTGGCGGTTTTGGGATAGGCTCTAAGCTCTGTCGGTCCCTTCGGGGGCCGGGAGGGGCGCGCGGGAGCGAGCGCGCGCGCCGCGGACGCGAGTTACGCCAGAATTCTTTCGAATTCTGCTACAGCGCAGTGCGCGAGTTCCTCCCCGGACCATGAATAATCCCGGTTAGATAGCGACCGGGGCTTAATGGTCCGTTTCGGCGTCAGGCTACACGATGTCACATTCCGGCGCGCCCGAGGTATAACCATGGGAAGGTCTGCCTTCGGCGACGCGCATCCTGCGGAATCTGCCGCGGCATGTGCGTGGGTTGCCTGTCATGTCGCCTTTCGCTCCGCGAAAGGACGCCCTTTCGCGGAGCGAAAGGCGACAGGCGCCGCTGACACCCGATGGCCCGACGGCGCGATTCGCGTGGCGCGTTTCGCCCCGTTGAGCGGAAAGCGAAATCCGCCGAAGGAGGGTTGCCCAACGCCTATCGCCAACGCCTGGGCCGCCGAAATTATTTTTGCCGGTCATCCAATAAAGTGCTTGCAATCCCCAAATCGCCAAGTTAGCATATCGCTTTCGCCTCAATGGAAATCCCTCACGCGCTTCGCGCCCCGGCTGAAAAGCCCAACGCCCAGCGCGACGGCCACGATGCGGAGATCAGGACCATGAAACGCTTTTCGTTGCGGCAGTTCTCGTTGCGACAGTGGCTTGGCCGCGCAGGTCGCGATCGCAAGGCCCGCGGCCGTCGTCCCACTCCGGCGACACGCAGTGCCGCCCGTCACAGTGCCGCCCGCAACAGTGCCGCCGGACGCAGTGCCGCCGGCCGCAGTGCCGCCGGCCGCAGTGCCGCCCATCACTTGGCGGCGCGCGGCTTCGAAGGGCTCGAAGAGCGCCGGATGCTCGCTATCGACACCTGGATCAACCCCGCCGGCGGCAATTGGGACGTGGCCGCCAACTGGAGCACCGGCGCCGTTCCCGGCAGCGGCGACAACGTGACGATCGACACCGGCGCCACGGTGGCCACCATCACCATCCAGCCCGGCGACGGCATCCAGGTGGGCAGCCTCAACACCACTGCCAACGACACGCTCGCCATCACGGGAGGCTCGTTGGTGACCTCGGGAACGTCCACCCTCAGCGGGCCGCTCGACATGACCGGCGGCTCGCTCGAGGCCGACGGAAATCTGACGGTCAACGGCAGCACCACAGTTTCGCAGGCCAGCCTGGACGCGGAGAACGGGGCCACCCTAAGTTTTCCCGAGTTGACAAGCACGATCACCAACGGCACCTTCACGGCCAACGGCACGGGGAGCGTGCTCGACGTCTCGGCCTTGACCAAGGTGACGCAGCAGAGCGGCTGGACCGTCAACGCCACCAGCGGGGGCGAGGTCAAGCTGACGGGCCTGACCAGCCTGACCAGTACCCAGGGCATCTCCATCAACGACACCGGCGGCGGCACACTCCTGGACGGCAACCTGACCAGCCTTAACGGGGTCGGCGTTACGCTCGACGGCACCGACCCGCACGTCGCCGACTCCTGGACCAAGTTCACCAGCGGCACGCTGACGGTAAACGGAAACCCCGCGGGCACCGGCTACAGCCTGCCGGGCCTGACGGACGTCGATCAGTCGAGCCTGGACGCCGAGGGCGGCGGCCAACTGGCGCTGCCGAACCTGACGAGTTACATCTCCAACGGCTCATTCACGGCCAACGGCACGAACACGGCCACGGGCCAGCCCAGCGTGCTCGACGTCTCGGCCCTGACCAAGGTGACGCAGCAGAGCGGCTGGACCGTCAACGCCACCGGCGGCGGCGAGGTGAAGCTGACGGGCCTGACCATCCTGACCAGTACCCAGGGCATCCAGATCACCGACACCGGCGGCAGCACGCTTGACTTGAGCGGCCTGACCAGCCTTACGGGCACGGGTGGCGGCGGCCTCACCGACACCGGCGGCAGCACGCTCCTGGACGGCAAGCTGACCAGCCTCAACGGCCTCAATGTCACGCTCGACGGCACCGGCCCGCACGTCGCCGACTCCTGGACCAAGTTCACCAGCGGCACGCTGACGGTAAACGGAAACCCCGCGGGCACCGGCTACAGCCTGCCGGGCCTGACGGACGTCGATCAGTCGAGCCTGGACGCCGAGGGCGGCGGCCAACTGGCGCTGCCGAACCTGACGAGTTACATCTCCAACGGCTCATTCACGGCCAACGGCACGAACACGGCCACGGGCCAGCCCAGCGTGCTCGACGTCTCGGCCCTGACCAAGGTGACGCAGCAGAGCGGCTGGACCGTCAACGCCACCGGCGGCGGCGAGGTGAAGCTGACGGGCCTGACCATCCTGACCAGTACCCAGGGCATCCAGATCACCGACACCGGCGGCAGCACGCTTGACTTGAGCGGCCTGACCAGCCTAACGGGCACGGGTGGCGGCGGCCTCACCGACGCCGGCGGCAGCACGCTCCTGGACGGCAAGCTGACCAGCCTCAACGGCCTCAATGTCACACTTGACGGCACCGACACGCAAGTCGCCAACTCCTGGACCAAGTTCACCGCGGGCACCCTGACGGTCAATGGTGGCTCGTACAACCTGCCCGGCCTGACCGACGTCGATCAGTCGAGCCTGGACGCCGAAAGCGGCGGCCAACTCACACTGCCGAAGCTGACAAGTTACGTATACGGCTACAGCAATTTCACGGCGAACGGCACGAACACGGCCACGGGCCAGCCCAGCGTGCTCGACGTCTCGGCCCTGACCACACTCACGGAGCAGCCGGGCGGCTGGGGCGTCAACGCCTCCAACGGCGGCGAGGTCAACCTGTCGGCCCTGACCAGCATGACCAGCACGGACGGCATCGGCCTCACCGACACCGGCAACAGCACGCTCTTGGACGGCAACCTGACCAGCCTCAACGGCGTCAACGCCACGCTCGACGGCACCGACCCGCACATGGCCGACTCCTGGACCAAGTTCACCAGCGGCACGCTCACGGTAAACGGAAATCTCTCCGATCTCGGCTACAGCCTGCCGAATCTGACCGACGTCGATCAGTCCAGTCTGTACGCCGAGAGCGGCGGCCAGCTCGCACTGCCGAACCTGACAAGTTACGTGTCGAACGGCTTCCTTCAAAACGGCACGTTCGAGGCGAATGGCACGAACACGGCCACGGGCCAGCCCAGCGTGCTCGACGTGTCGGCCCTGACCACGCTGACGGCGCAGCCGGGCAGTTGGACCATCAACGCGCTCAACGGCGGCGAGGTCAAGCTGTCGGGCCTGACCAACCTGATGACCAGCACCCAGAACATCAACATCACCGACACCGGTGGCAGCACCGTCCTGGATGGCAAGCTCACCAGCCTCGACGGCGTCAATGTGACCACCGATGGCAGCGACACGCAGTTCGTCAACTCGTGGACCACGTTCACGGGCAATAGCGGTAGCCTGGGTAGCCTGACTGTCACGGGCGGTTCGCTCACCTTTCCGAAGCTGACCGATTTCGCCTCGTCAAGCGCGGTCGGCGGCGCCGCCCTCGACTTCCCGGTGCTCACCACAGGCAGCCTGACGTTGGCCGACGGTACGAGCGCCACCATTCAAGGCACCCTGGTCGCGTTGCCGGCGTCGGGCGCCAGCGGCGCCACCATCACCGCGCCGGCCTCGCAGGGACTCAGTATCACGCTCGACGGCAGCGGCACGTGTACGGGCACGACCGTCAACGTCGGCGCGGGAACCACGCTCGCGCTGGCGGGCGGAACGTACCTCGGCGGGACGACCTTCAACGTCGCCCAGGGCGCCACCGCCGATCTCACCGGCGGACAAACGACCAACTACGGCGGCACGCTCACCGGCACGGGCGCCGGCACGGTGCAGTTCAGCGGCGGAACGTTCTATTCCGTCGGCGGCGCGACGCTGAATTTCAACGGCAACATGTTCCAGTGGACCGGCGGCGCGATGGAACTCTCCGTGGGCGACGTGACCAATCGCGGGACCATCAACCTGTCGGGCTCCAACCAGACGCAAATCTTCGCCGACGGCACCCTCGACGACTACGGCACCATCATCCAGACCGGCAGCGGCGACTTCGGTCTGCACAGCGACAACATCACGCCCACCACGCTCAAGATCGAACCGGGCGGAACGTACCTCATGGAGTCCGACGCCGGCATCAACAATCTCTACAACACCAACCTGATCGACAACGCCGGCACCATCGCGAAGAAAGCGGGAACAGGCACTTCGACCATCACGGTCGACGGCGAAATCATAAACACGGGAACCATCGAGGCTGACTCCGGCGTGCTCGACCTCGAACCGAATTCGTTCACCCAGATCGACGCCAAGGGAAACCTGACCGGCGGCACCTGGAAGGCCCTCAACGGCGCCACGCTCAACTTCCCCAGCGGCACGAGCGTGACCGCCAACGCCGCCACGGTCACGCTGAGCGGCAGCGGCGCGGCCGTCACCGCCCTGGCCGGCCTGGCCGCGAACAGCGGCACCCTCAGCCTGACCGCCGGGGCCGACGTGAGCACCCCCGCCGACTTCAGCAACGCCGGCACGCTCACCGTCGGGGCCGGCGCCGCGCTGGCCGTGGCCGGCAACTTCACGCAAACGTCGGCCGGCGCGCTCGACGAGCAGATTGGCGGCACGCCCGCCGGCGGCAAGTTCGGACAGGTGGTCGCCACCGGTTCGGCCACGTTGGCAGGCAATTTCAACCTCGCGCTGGTCAACGCGCTCCATGCCACGTCCGTCGATCTCAGCGCCGTCGTCAATGCCAACCTCCAGACCTATGCCGGTGGCAACGGTTCGCTTTATCCACTGGGAGGCACGGCGCTCGACGTCGGCGGAGTGCCGTTCACGCTGGCAAATTATTCAGGGAGTAGTTCTTTTGGCCCCGGCACCGGCGCCGCCCAGACGGGCGCCGGAACCCAAGCCGCCCCCAGTTCCATCGACATTCCGGTCAATATCGCCGACGCCGCCACCGTCTACACGCTGATCAATTCGGCATTCGGGCAAGCGGGCTATCTCGACGGTTCAGTGGAGTTCTTCGGCACCAACGGGGCCTACGCCAAGTTCGACCTCGTTCAGGGTCAAAACATCCGCGACCAAAACAATGACGGATTCAACGATACCATCGCCGACGGCACGCCCTCGGCCCAGTTTGGCGGCGGACAAGTGCGCCTGGATGAGCAAACGTTCGTCTTGCCGAGCGCCTTCGCCAACGCCACGCTCACCGACATCCGCCTGAACGGCTACGGCGATAAACCCACGGGCTCGCCCTTCATCGCGGCGGCGTCCGTCGCCACCACGGCCGATCTCGCCGCTTACAAGGCGGGAACGCCCTTCGCTCCCGTCGCCGGCCAGAGTTACCCCATGCTGACGTACGCCAGCGCCAGCGGCTCGTTCGCGACGATCAGCGGGCTTCCCTCGCAAATGACCGCGACGCAAGGCGCCACCTCGTTCGACCTGGCCATGCCCGTCGCCGGGGCCGACTTGAACCTGGCCACCGTCACCGCGCCCACCATCGCCGTGGGCGGCCAGTCGATCGACGTCGCCTGGCATGTGACCAACCTCAGCGCCGTCGCCGACGCCGGCGACTGGGTCGACAGCGTCTATCTCTCCACCACGCCTGCGATCACGTCCAGTTCCGTCCTTCTGGGAAGCGTGGAACACACGGGCGGCCTGGCCGCCAGCGGCGCCTATGACGGCAGCCTCAGCGCCGCGCTGCCGGCCTTGGCGCCGGGAAGCTACTACGTGATCGTCGAAGTCGACAGCCATTTTCAAACGGCCGACGCGAACCGGGCCAACAACACGCTCGCCGCCACCACCGGCCAGCTCGCCGTCAGCCTGCCCGCCCTCACGCTCGGCACGGCCGGCAACGGTACGTTCACCGCCGCCGACCAGAACCAGTATTACCAGGTGACCGTGCCGGCTGGCGGCACGTTGAGCGTCACGCTCACCAGCGCCGCCACGTCCGGCGCGACCGCGCTCTACATCGGCCAGGGCGTTCCTCCCACGCCCTACAGTTACCAGGAGGCGGCCGTCGTCGCCAACCAGCCCAACCAAACGGTGTTGGTGCCGCAAGTGCTGACCGCGGGAACGTACTATATTCTGGCCCACAGCGTTTCCGGCGCCGCGGCCACCGCCGCCTATACCCTCACGGCCACGCAGGGGGGCGCCCTGGCCGTATCGGCCATCTCGTCGTACTCCGGCGGCAACGTCGGCAACGTCACCATCGAGATCGACGGCGACAATTTCACGCCGACCACCACCGCCAGCCTGACGCTCGGCGGCACGGCGCTCAGCGCCGCGGCCATCGACTTCGTGAGCGCCAGCCAGATCTTCGCCACGTTCAACCTCACCGGCGCCGCCGTCGGAAGCTACACTTTGGCCGTTCAGCAAGGCGGCCAGTCGGCGACGGCCGCCGCCACGTTTCAAGTGGTGGCCGCCAACGCCGCCGCGCTGAACGTGGTGCTGATCACGCCGCAATTCGTCCGCTCCGGGCGCACCGGCACGATCGTCGTCAGCTACACGAACCAGACCAGCAACGACATGGTCGCCCCGCTGCTCACAGTCGCCTCGACGAACGCCAACGTCTTGTTCAGCACGCCGGACGACCCGAACAACTTCGTCGCGTCGGCCCAGGTGCTGGCCGTCGCCCCCAGCGGGCCGGCGGGAATTCTGCGCCCCGGCCAAAGCGGCCAGCTCACGCTTACGCTCCTGTCGAACGACGTCATCAACGGCGACGCCATTCCGGTGCAAGTGAATCAGATCGAAACGGGGCAAACCATCGACTGGGCATCGCAGCAAGCCTCGCTGCGACCGCCCAGCATCCCGGCCGCGGGCTGGAACGTCGTCTACGGCAACCTGACCGCCGCGCTGGGCACGACCAGCGACTCGTACAACGCCGCGCTGGCCCAGGCGGCCAGCTATCTGAGCGGCCTGGGCGACACCACGGCCGAGGTCAGCGACGTGGCACGCCTCTGGTCGTTTCTCGTGTCGCAGGCCAACGCCAGCTTCCCCACGCCGACACTTGCCTCGGCCGTCGACGCATCTCTGCCGACGCCCGGCGGCCTGTCGCTGTCGATCGACCGGACGTTCAATTCGTCAATTGCAGGCCGCTACCAGCAGGGCATCTTTGGCCTGGGCTGGAGCACATCCTGGCAGTCTTCGCTAAGCGTCGACAGCTCCGGCAACGTGACCATCAACTCGGGCGGAACGCTTAGCTTTTTCGTCGCGCGGCCTAACGGCGACTATCTCGATACCGATGGCGAACATGGGACGCTCACCAACTCCGGCGGCGTATTTACGTTTACGGCGATTTCCGGCACGCAGTACGCCTTCCTGGCAGGCGGCCTCTTGAACTACGTGCAAGGGACGAACGGCAACCGCATTACGCTCGGCTACAACGCCGGCAACCAGCTTGTGACGCTCACCTACTCGAACCCGGCCGACACGAGCCAGCCGAGCGCGCAACTCACGCTTTCGTACAACGCGCAGGGGCTGGTCTCGCAGGTGGCGGACGGCACGGGCAATATCTGGACGTACGTCTATGATTCGTCGTCCCACCTCCTCTCCGTCACCGCGCCCGGCAACCTGACGACCTCCTACGCCTACGACATCGGCGCGAACGCCGAAACGACGAACGCGTTGCTCTCGATCACTCAGCCCGACGGCTCGCAACAGACGTTCACGTACGACTCGGCCAGCGGGCGGCGGATCGGCACGAGCGCGAATGGCGGCGCCGACGCGATCGCCTACGCCTACCGGGGCCAGGGCGAGGTTTCTGAAACCGACAGCGCGCACAATCAGACGATCGTGTGGTTCAACGATCTCGGCGCGGCCGCCCGCGTGCAGGACGCGAACGGCGGGATTTCCAGCTCGCTCTTTGACAGTAACGGAAACATGGTCAGTTCCACCAACGCCGCCGGAGCGAGCTACCAGTACGCCTATAGCCAGAACGGCGATTTGACCCAGGTCGTCAACCCGCTCGGGCAGACCGTCAAAATGACCTATGGGCCGCTCGACACGCTGACCTCGCTCACGGACGCCGGCGGAAACACGACCGGATACTCGTATGGTCCGACGGGCAACCTGCTCAGTATCGCCTACCCCGACGGCACCAGCCAATCGTTCACGTATGATCCGCTGGGGAACCTGAGCGAAACGGTGCTCCAAAACGGCGACCCGATCGGCTTCCAGTACAGTGCTCAGGGACTGGTCACGCAGCAGACGTTCGCCGACAAAACGAGCCAGACGTTCGCCTACGACGGCCACGGTAACCTGCTGACGGCCAAGAGCTTCGACGCGACGGGCACGCTCACCGGGACCACCACGCTCACTTACAACGCGGCCAACGAGCTGCTGTCGGTCGCGTATCCCAACGGCCAATCGCTGAATTTCACGTACAATAGCGCGGGCCAGCGCGCCCAGAGCGTCGACCAGAGCGGTTTCACGGTCAAATATTTTTACGATTCCCTTAGCCGCCTTCAAAAGCTCACCGACGGCGCCGGCAACCTGATCGTACAATACACGTACAACAACCTGGGGCAATTGTCGCAAAAGCAAAACGGCAACGGCACGTCCGCCGTCTATTCCTATGATCCGGCCGGAGACCTGACCGGCATCGTCAACTACGCTCCGGACGGAAAGACGGTCAACTCGTCGTTCGCCTACGTTTACAACCTGCTCGGCGAAGTCACATCCATGGTCAGCCCCGCCGGCACGACCACCTACGGCTACGATGTCACTGGGCAGTTGACCCAAGTGGGGCTACCGGGCGGCCAGACGATCAGTTACGTCTATAATGCGGCCGGTGACCGCACCCAGGTCGTCACGGGCGGAACGACCACCAGTTATACCAGCAACACGGCCAACGAAATCACGCAGGTCGGCTCGGCCACGTACGCCTATGATAAAAACGGTAACCTGCACACGGTGTCGGACAGTGGCGGCACGACCACCTACGACTATAACGACCTGAACCAGCTTGTGTCGATCACGGCGCCCGACGGCACGCTGACGACTTTCCAGTACAGCCCGCTCGGCTTCATGGTCGGCAGCTCGACGACGCCGCCCGGCGGAAGCGCCAGCCAGACGAACTACCTGGTCGATCCAACCGGGCTGGGGAACGTCGTCGCTTCCTACAACGGCGGCGCCTCGCTGATCGCCCATTACACCTACGGCCTCGGCCTGGTGAGCCAGGTCGGTCCCGGCGGCACGGGCTACTACGATTTCAACCTTACCGGCAACACCGTCGGCATCAGCGGGGCCAGCGGCTCGTATGTCAACCAGTACAGCTACCTGCCGTTCGGCGAGACGACGACGGTCGGCACGCCGCAGTTACCCAACCCGTTCACGTTCGGCGGCCAGTTTGGTGTGATGCAGATCGGCGCGAATTTATTCGACATGCGGGCGCGAGATTACACGCCGGCGACGGGGCAATTCCTGAGCAACGACCCAATTGGCGTGTATAGCGGGCAAGTCAACATACGCACGTATGCCGCCAACGCGCCGACCGTGTTGGTCGATCCATCTGGACTTGCCTCCGCATCCTCCGCATCGGCGATTTTCAAATCGCCCCAGCCAACAAAGCAGCCGGATAATGCTCAAGTCCTGGCGGCGAACTTGAAGAAGTATTTGAAGTTTTGGAAAGCGTGGGACGTCCATGAGCCCAAGGACGCCGGTGGCGGAGGAGGAGGCGGTGGGGGCGGCGGCGGTGGCGGTGGCAGCAAATACGTGGACGGCTGGACGCCACCACCTCCCGGCCCAAATTCCGATCCCTATAACGGTGGCCAACCGCTCGATGGTAACAGCGGGGTATGGAACGCGGACGGCACGCTTCCCGGCACGCCGGGCTCGAATGGGCTTTGGCAGGGCGGTCCACTAACATCTATCGGCGTTGGGCAGTTTGTCCCCATCCCCGCTGACCTAGGTGTTCTAGCGCTGCCCATTGTGGTCTGTGATCCGGAAGCGCTTGGACAGTCGACCGGCGCCACCTCCCGCGATCCGAACTCCGTCATCGGCCCCGGCGGATTCGGCTCAAAGAACTTCACCCAGCCGAACGGCATGTGGTCCTACACGGTCGATTTCGAGAACGACGGCAGCGTCGCCGCGCAAGACGTGACCGTCAGCGAGCAACTCGATTTGAACCTCGATTGGTCGACTTTCCAACTCGGCTCGTTCGGCTTCGGCACCGTCAACGAAACCATCCCCGCCGGGCTGACGCAGTACCAAACCACCGTCGCTTATCAGAACGTCGACGGCTCGTCGCTCAACGTGCAAGTCTCGCTGGACTTCAACGTCCAGACCGGCGTCTTGACCGCGACATTCACCTCGCTCGACCCGACCACCGGCCAAGCCCCGAGCGGCGTCTTCGACGGCTTCCTGCCGCCCGACAACACGAGCGGCATCGGCGAAGGTTTTGTCGCGTACACCATCGAACCCAAGTCGAGCCTCACTACCGGCGCTACGGTCAACGCCGCGGCCACGGTGGTTTTCGACACCAATGCGCCCTTGGCCACGAAAGCAATCACGAACACCATCGACGCCAGCGCGCCCACCAGCAGCGTGACGGCTTTGTCCGCCACGGAAGGTTCCGCGAGCTTCACCGTGAGCTGGTCGGGCACGGACGCCGGCGGCTCCGGCATCGCCGCCTACGACGTCTTCGTCAGCGACAACGGCGGGCCGTTCACGGCCTTCCAAACGGCGACCACGGCCACGTCGGCCACGTTCAACGGCGTCAACGGCCACACCTATGGTTTCTACAGCGTGGCCACCAACAACGTCGGCAACCGCCAGCCGACGCCTGCGGCCGCCCAGGCCAGCACGACAGTGACCGTGCTGCCGACCAGCACCGTAGCGACGCTACCCGCCACTGAAACCTCGACGAGCTTTACGGTTTCGTGGAGCGGCAGCGACGCCGGCGGGCCGGGCATCGCCACCTTCGACGTCTTCGTCTCCGACAACGGCGGGCCGTTCACGGCCTTCCAAACGGCGACCACCGCCGCATCCGCCACGTTCAACGGCGTCAACGGCCACACGTATGGCTTCTACAGCGTGGCCACTGACACGGCCGGCGCCAGCCAGCCGACGCCCACGGCGGCCCAGGCCAGTACGACGGTTTCCGTGGCGGCCGTGCTCCCGACCAGCAGCGTGGGCGCGTTGCCGGCCGCCGAAACGTCGACGAGCTTCACGGTTTCGTGGAGCGGCAGCGACGCCGGCGGGCCGGGCATCGCCACCTTCGACGTGTTCGTCTCCGACAACGGCGGCGCCTTCACGGCCTTCCAAACGGCGACCACGGCCACCTCGGCCACGTTCAATGGCGTCAACGGCCATACCTACGGCTTCTACAGCGTGGCCACCGACACGGCCGGCGCCACCC